>Ga0209223_10005756_pt1 | contig 10827 bp, 8 predicted proteins | sample COG_06_FD_184750 | JGI IMG/M metagenome (GOLD analysis project Ga0209223, IMG submission 184750) | Pelagic Microbial community sample from North Sea - COGITO 998_met_06 (SPAdes) (version 2) | ecosystem: Environmental > Aquatic > Marine > Neritic zone/Coastal water | place: Helgoland, sampling...
AGCTGCACTGAGTATTTGCGCATTCTCTCGTTGCCGGAGGGTGCCGAAAAAGAAAAACTCTATTCGTGGGTAATTGTAGAATTACTTGATCAGATGGTGCGAAACGTGCCTGGTGGGGAGATGGCTCCTTTAATCAAAAGCCTTATGGCTGGAGATGACAATAAGCTTAAAGGCTATGTGAATTCGCGAATTAAGACGACAAATAATAGTCAAACTTCAGAATCAAAATTTAAAGACAAACTTAAGAAATTCACATTCAATAAATTATCTACTAAGATATCATATTTGTATTTAAATGCAATATCGTATCTAATTCCGAAACCTTTGCGAAGCATGGTTTTTGTGCAAACGAGTATAGGTGAACAGCACCGATGGATGTACGATGAGTATAGCTTGAGATTGTTATTTAAGAACGTCGGTTTTCGAGAAATTAGGCGTGTTGAGTTTAACGTGTCGCGCATAGCAGACTTTAATTCAGATCACCTTGATTGCTATCCGGACAGTAAATCCTACAAAGCTAGTTCGATTTATTTGGAGGGTGTTAAATAGCGGTAATGTTCGGCATTATGACTACACCAAATGCTACGCATTTATAAAAAATTAAAACCCTTGTATAAGCGCGCTTTTGCGCACAAGGGCTTCAAGCGGTATCTCAAAAATACTAACTGGCTTTTGGGCGGTCAAATATTCCGTCTGGGGATTGGGCTTTTTGTTTCTGTCGCCATAGCACGTTATATGGGACCAGAGGATTTTGGGTTATATAATTATATTTTATCGATTATAACACTGGTTGGTGTGTTTGGGCAGTTGGGTTTGGGGGAATTAGCGAAGCGTGAGCTAGTGGAGTCGCCAGAGCGCCGAGATGAGATTATGGGCACTTGTTTCGTGCTCAATCTGCTCGCAGGTGGAGTGATCTATGTCGTTATGCTCGCGTTAGTAGCAGTGCAGACAGATCGTACTATCGTGTTAGGATTATTTGCCCTCTTGGGCAGTTCTTTATTGCTGGCACCGCTCCGCTGTATTGAGCTTTGGTTTCAAGCGCAGGTGCGTTCTGATCTGTCCGTGGTAGCTACCAGTCTTACACTGGGCATTTTTGCAGTATTCAAGCTGCTAGCGATTGTGCAGGGTGCCGGTTTAATTGTTTTCGGGTACATATTTCTTTTGGAAGGTACCACGCTCTGCATCCTGCAGGTTTTCTTTTATCATAAATATTTCGGCTCGATTTTTAAATGGCAATTACGGTGGTCTACCGCATCTGCATTCTTGCAACAATCCTGGCCTCTGATACTAACTGGGCTATCTATTACAGTTTTTTTGCGTATTGATCAAATTATGCTCGGAGCCATGCTTGGTGAGGCGGCGGTAGGGCAATATTCCGTGGCTGTCCGCATTAGTACTATATGGTATTTCATACCTGGTATACTTACGATTTCTCTCTTTCCAGCTATTGTAAATTCTCGGAATCATGGCGGCGATGGTTACGAAACGCGTCTTCAAGCATATTTTGATTTGAGTGCAAGTTTGGCATATTTGGTTGCAATCACACTTTCGATTATTGCTCCATGGATTATTCAAATGCTTTTTGGTCTAGAATATCAGGAGGCGGGCGCTATTCTAGTCATACATGCGTGGGGCACTTTGTTTGCTTTTTTAGGTACTGCGCGCGAAGCGTATTTAATGGCGGAGAAGATGTTTAAATTTTCTATGTATTGCACGTTGGTTGGAGCTTTTCTGAATATAATACTGAATTATTTAATGATTCCTAGCTATGGTGGATGTGGTTCAGCAGTAGCCTCAGTGGTTTCTCTTTCAGTTTCTGGATATATTAGTTCTGTCTTAATAATACACCGGAATGCGATGCTAAAAGGATATTTAAAGTCTATTTTCGTCCCATTGAAGTGGTTGAATTTCATAGTTAAATAGTTCATAGAATTATGAATAAGGATAATAGTGATAGTTCAATTTTTTTAAGCGAGACGGCCGTAAAAGTCTGTGAATTACCGGCAATTTTTTTGCATAATGAGTGGAACATAAGGCGTGGTATTGATACAGAGAGCTATTTTTCAAAAGTTAACAACGTAGAGTTATATCGAGGTGAAAAATCTGGAATAGAATTTTTTAGGCCAAGCAATATTGCAGGAGACGAACTTTTTTACCAAAAGCTCGAAACTGACGCTTGGTATTATCAAGAAAATAAATGGGAATTTGATGTTGTTTCCAAATTACTTGCACCGGAGGATAAACTCTTAGAGCTGGGTTGTGGGACAGGCGTGTTTTTAGATAAGATAAAGGATATAACTAGGGTTTCACGAGGACTGGAACTGAATGATAGCGCGGCACTCAAAGCAAGGGCGCGGGGTTTAATGGTGACCAATGATTCGATACTTAAATTTGCAGAGAATAATATAGGTAAATATGATGTTGTTGTAAGCTTTCAAGTTATGGAACATATTGCTAATCCATTATCGGTTTTAAAAGCGCAAGTGGATTGCCTTAAGTCTGGTGGGAAGCTAATTATATCGGTACCTAACAATGACGGCTTTTGCGGTAGATCTGACGACGTAAACAATTTCCCGCCGCATCACATGGTTCGGTGGAATCGTAAAGCATTAGAATATTTAGCGGAAGAATTTCCGTTAGTTCTTGTGGATGTTAAATATGAGCCGTTGCGGAAAGAGCACTTATGCATGTTTTATAGGAGTTTGTTTCTTACGTGGGAACAGGCGGCGAAATTGAGTTATTTTTCTAAAGCATGTCGGGTCTTATTATCTCGGTTGTTGATGATGTTATTTAACGGGTTGCCGACGAAGTTAAGTGGCATAGCTGGCCATACTATTTTAGCTGTATACAGAAAAGTATAACCTACGCATTTTTAACATGGGGAAATTCAACTTTGAAGTGCAAGAGAGTGGCGTAAAGGTGGGTTATGTGCTTGCGAGCTTCCCCGCCGAAGCAAGTGGCTCTCTTGTGATGAAGTAACAATAGCACAATAACCAACTAAGATCTAACAGCCACTGGTCCTAACAATGAGGGCCACTTCAAGTATCGAGCAGATGCCTTTAAATGACATTTACGTCTCTAACATTTTTAATCTTTTTCTCTCTAGTATTCTTACTCTACTGGGGTTTAAATGAGCGCCGCTCGCAAAATATGCTGCTGCTAGCAGCCAGCTATCTCTTTTATGGATGGTGGGATTGGAGGTTTTGTGGGCTGATCTTGTTTTCCAGCTTGGTGGACTATTTCGGAGCGATCCGTGTCGACCAGAGTCAAACCAAGGCAAGAGCTAAGTTTTGGTTGCTGGTCTCTGTGGTGATCAATCTATCGCTTTTAGGTTATTTTAAATACGCTAATTTCTTTCTCGATTCCTTCTACCAAATCATGGGTAGCTTTGGTTGGAGCGATAGCGGATTGCTGAAGATCATTCTGCCAGTCGGCATTAGTTTCTACACCTTCCAGACGATCAGCTATACGATCGATGTTTATCGAAAGAAGATCAAGCCAACGCGCAGCCTGCCAGATTATTTGGTCTATGTTTCCTTCTTCCCTCAACTTGTCGCGGGGCCCATTGAGAGGGGGGCGCACTTACTTCCACAGTTTTTAAATAAACGTCGCTTCGATCCTAAGTTGGCATCCGATGGCATGCGGCAGATCCTCTGGGGCTGTGCGCAAAAAATAGTAATTGCGGACAATCTAGGGCCTCGAATTGTGAGCCCGGTCTATGCTGATCTGTCTGCGAGTTCGGGGCCACTCATCATTATCGCCACGGTTTGCTTCGCCTTCCAAATTTATTGTGATTTTGCAGCTTACTCAAACATCGCGATCGGTGTATCAAAGTTGCTTGGCTTCGACTTGATGAAGAATTTCGCCTATCCCTACTTCTCTCAGAGTGTGGATGAGTTTTGGCGTCGATGGCATATTTCTTTATCCACCTGGTTTCGGGATTATTTGTATATCCCCCTCGGTGGCAACCGCTGCGGTCGTTCACGCTACGCTTTCAATGTCTTATTTACTTTTGGTGTGAGTGGCCTGTGGCACGGCGCCGCATGGACTTTTGTCGTCTGGGGGCTACTCAACGGCCTTGGAGTATTGCCCGGTATTCTCAAAAGTGAGAACAGCGCAAATAAGTCTGCTCCGGGAGCTTTGCCAGGAGGTTCGAACTTGTTCCCTTCCTTTGGCGTGATCTGGCGGATTTTATTCACGTTTTCTTTCATTTGCCTGACTTGGGTGTTCTTTCGTGCAAATAGCCTGACCGATGCACTTGCGGGCTTAGCTCAGATACCAAAGGGAATTTTTAATCCTAGCTTGTGGCAAGATGCATTGGTCTTTTTACGATCCGGTGATGGTTTAACTGCCGTGCTCATGTTGTGTGTGTTTGTCGGATTTGAGTGGATCGCACGTAGCCATGATCATGCTTTGCAGTGCCTGAAGACATTGCCGACCAGTATGCGCTGGGGCTGTTACTTTCTAATCTGGTTGCTTACGCTGATTTTCTTTCCCATGCAGCCCAGTGAGTTTATCTATTTCCAATTCTAAGTGATGAAGCGATTTTTAACTAAAGTGCTCATCTTTGCTCTTCTGCAACTATTTATCTTAGGCTTCATTGTATTGTTCAATGCGCCTAATGCATCCTCTTATATGCATGGCTATAAGATGAAGCAGGAGTTGTTGAAGAATACACTGGGTGAGCGTATTATTTTCGTAGGTGGTTCAAATTTGGCGATGGGACTCAATTCTGAGGTCATCAAAGAGGCCACTGGGCTTAACCCGATCAATATGGGCTTACATGCTGGCATTGGGAGGCAATTAATTCTAAACGATGCGATTCCTGCGGCGATAAAGCCAAATGATTTGGTCATTCTTTGTTTAGAATATGTTAGCTACGACGCCATGCCCGCGGATGTAGCCCTTTGGCATTTGTTGCGTGTCGATCCTTCCGTCGCGTTTGATTTGTCTCGGTCGGATGTGGTCGATCTTTCTGAGTCGGCCTTTAGTTATTTAGGTGGGCAGCTTCGTATGTCTATCAGGAACTTATTGCGGGGGCGTAGAAGTCTAGTGTCCGAGGCTATTTATACGACGGACGGTTTTAATCAGTTTGGTGATTTAACCAGTCACTGGGAATTGGGGTCCCGACAGGCTCCACGAGAAATTAGACCCTTAGTTCTTGAGGGGAAATTTTTTGATCATGCATTGAGTGATGTTTCTGACTTCGTGAAAGAATGCCGCGCCAACGGGGCGAATGTGGTTTTTAGCTTTCCTCCTATCAGAGAGGATCAGTATATGAAAAACAAGGAAAGCATCGATGCACTGACTTTATTATTATCCGAGGGGTTGCACCTGGAAACGATTGCATCTGCAGAGGTCATGGCTTTTCCGGAGGAATATTTTTTTGATACTGCATACCATCTAAATTACAGCGGCGTTGAGCGGCGTTCGGAGCTACTTCGGGATGCGCTTTGTACGTATTTAAATCGATCTGCTCAACAGGGCGAATTATAACAATCTTTAATGCTTAACATTTCTAGTCTTAAGCACCGCCTGTTCGGCAAGTGGTCGACCCACTTTCCTAAAAAAATTAAGCCTAGTGATGAGGCGTTGGTCACAATGATCGAAGTGCTTCAACCGTTCATTGGGAAGATACGCAGTATCACTTTAGACAATGGCAAAGAGTACGCCGCGGATAAGGAAGTCCGCACGGCCCTAGGAAGTAAGATATACTTTGCACATCCGTATTCCTGCTGGGCGCAAGGATTGATCGAGAATGCCAATGGGTTGATTCGACAATACCTGAGACGGGCGAAAGCCTGAAAGAACTGGCGCGGAAGCAGTACAAGAGCATTGAAAATAAAACTCAATGCGCGTTCGAGAAAGGCTCCTGGCTTCGTTGCTCCAATCAAATTCTACAACAAATTGATTGCCTGATACATTTATCCGCATCACTCTCGCGACTAATAAACGACCTTGAATACAACAATAACACTAACGATAGTAATTGCCCTGGAGCGCCTTGCATTTGTTCGTTGCAAACCAAGATATTTATAGAAATTCATAGCGCTCTTCACAAACTAACTTCATGATAGATGTTTTGCACATTAGTACTTCGGATCTTAACGGTGGAGCTTGTCGAGCTGCATCCCGTATTCATCAGGCACAACTAAACGGTGGGCTATCTTCAACTTTCTTTGCTAATCACAAGTTATCTAAGGATCCTACTGTAATTGCTCCAACTGGCCGCTCTGGGCGCGTGAAGGCTTCTATTCGAAGCTTTATAGATCGGCTGCCCGCGAATCGTATGCTTGCTAAGCAGCCTAATCCTTGCAGCGTGAATTGGTTGCCGAGTTCGCTAATCCCGCATAAGTTAATAATGACTGCAGATATTGTTAACTTACATTTTCTCGGCGGAGCAATCTTACCGCTTAGTTTGGCGCCTGTAGCAACAAAACCAATAGTTTGGACGCTCCACGATATGTGGGCGTTTAATGGAATTGAACATTATTCCAGTGAGGCTGATGAAGCATTATGGCGTCATGGCCATAAAAATCGGCAATCTTGGTTTGATCGTTTAGATCAATGGGCAATTAAAAAGAAGGAGAAAGAGTGGCGTAAGCTTAATTTGACTATTGTGTGTCCCAGTAATTGGCTGGCTGATTGCGCGCGGAGTAGTTGGCTTTTTCGTGATCGCAGGATTGAGGTTATTCCTACTCCTATTGATCTAGACACCTATCATCCAATTGCTAAGCGTACAGCTAAGGAGATTTTAGGTTTAGATCCCGAACGTCGCCATATCTTGTTTGGGGCAGATCCAGCAAATGTTGCATCTCTGCGTAAAGGGGGTGACCTATTGAAGGCTGCTTTAAAATACCTCTCGATTGCTAAAACAGATGTGCAGATAGTTATGTTTGGGGGGTTTCCTGCTTTAAGTCAACTTGAGGGGTATGACTGTATCCAATTGGGCTCATTTACTGATGACCAGTCACTTGCTCTCGTTTACAGCGCGGCAGATTGTTTTGTGGCACCCTCACGGCAGGATAATTTACCGAACACAGTAATTGAGTCCTTAGCCTGTGGCACTCCTGTAGTTGCTTTTGATATAGGTGGCATGCCGGATATGATTGATGCTAATGTCGGCGCTCTTGCTGTGCCTTTTGAGCCAAAGTCTTTAGCTGCTTCTATTGATAAAGTTATGGCCTGCAGTAATGATCGCTATCAAGAAGCATGTAGAGGCAAGGCCTTACGCAACTTTGCACCTGGAAAGGTTGTCGAAACTTATCTAAGCCTGTATGAGGATTTATTAAAATGATGTATAGCCATCCCATAAGGCCTAGCCTCGAGAGGCTAGCCTGACTATTTAAGCGGGTTGGTTTCTGTTTATCCGTTAAAGTCAAAATGCAAAAGTGTATAAAAATAGCCTTAATGATCGAATGCTGTCCCACGGGATCATGTCGCGACACAATATTATTCTTTTTCCCCAAGTTACTGCGAAGTATCAGCTCGAGTGTTCTTCGGGTCCATGGCAGCGGATTGTTATATTATTACCACGCCGAATACTAGATCGATTGTGATAGATGGAGAGCACGACAGTCTAGTATACCCTGGCGATGCGCTAGGGCGTTGCGATTCAATTGAGTTTGCGATAAATAATCCCGATACCCTTAACCTTATAGGTGAGAGAAACCGAGAACTTGTCGCTAAGCACGACCGTCAAGTCGACTGCGCAAAAAAAGTCTCGGGCGCCTATCAGCAAATACTTCAAAGTAAATAAATATGGCGACCTGGATAATTTGTTTTCTGATCCCTCTGTGCAGTCTTTTCACGTTCAATCTAGTCGGAACGATGAGGGGTGGTGAGTTGTTGATCCCATTATTATTTTATTTTAACTCAAAACGTTGCCTGTATGCCCTTAAAAACCCAGTAGTTATCAGGGTTATTTATTTACTTATACTTTATTTTATTGCCCAAATTTTTTCTGATCTTTGGCGAGGGACAAACGTGCAGGACTCGTTAAGGGGATGGGCTAAAATCCTATTGTTTGGATTTTCTTATTTATCTTTTATGGGTGCTTTGTGGGGAAAGTTAGACAAAGCAATGGCCTTTATTTATGGCATGCTCGCGGCTTATCTCATCAATCTTTTATTGAACGGTTTCCCCTCGTTGAGCCCCGACTCTTTCAAGTGGATTTATGGAAGTGGTTTCGCGCTAATAATCTTCATTTTTGTAGGTAGCTTGTGGACGAGACATCCCGTGCCAGCTGGTATACTACTTCTTTTTGTAATAATCTTTTCATTTTTGATGAATTTCAGGTCGTTAGCTGGAATTTCAATTATGGCTAGCGCGATACTGTATTGGTCTTCATTGATAAGCTGTCGCTACGAACGCATGCATCGGGGGTATCTTGTTTTAGCAGTAATTGCTGCCAGTTTAATGATTTCGGTTTCTGTTAAAAGTTACAGCTATTTAGCTGCTGGTGGATATTTAGGAGAGCCAGCTAAAGAAAAGTACCGAATGCAAGTGAGTTCGCCTGAAGAAGGGTTTTCTCTTCTGGACAGTAGAAATGAAGCTTTTTTTGCGATACCAAAAATCATAGAGTCACCTTTTATTGGTTGGGGATCTTGGGCAAAGGATCTAAGTTATGTCCGAATAAAAAGCAATGAGTTGTCGCAAATAAATAAAGGCTATATTGGTAAATCCGCAGATGAAGAAGGACTTATTCCAGCACATTCACATATACTATCTGGTGCATTAGAAGCTGGGTTGCTTGGCGGGGTTTTTTGGTTATTTGTCGCATGGTTGTGTATACGTAACGCAATCTTTCTAAATATGATCAAAGAAAATAGAACATTATGGTCAGTGCTCGTGTTCATAACAGTTCTTACTGTTTGGGATATTTTGTTTTCTCCTTTTGCTGGTAGCCGGCGCGTAGACATGGGTTTTTTTGTGTGCGTTCAAACATTAATTGCAATTGAATTGGGGTATGAACGAATTTTCCAAGTAGCCAGAACACGAAGAGTCGTCATCTAATCAATTCGCCCAGTAGCCAAGGAAACAGCCTTACCCAAATTTATACAGATGAAAGATATCCTCATATTGACCCCTACACTCGGCGAAAGGTCGACAATACAACGTACAGTAGAGTCAGTCGCCCAAATAAATAGTCTTTCGGGTAACCGTATTCAACATCGAGTTATTTCACCGAAAGCTAAAGTAGATGCGCTAAAAAAAACCTTCCCATTAGTTGAAGTAGTTCAGGAATCCGAAGGTGGTAATATTTACTCTGCGATAAACGATGGACTCCTGAAGGATTCCGAAAATTTCCGCTATGTTTCATACATAAACGATGATGATTACCTGTTGCTGGATTATATATCTTTGATTGCCGCACTCGATAAGGATCCGACGCTGGACTTTGTATTTAGCAAAACACTAAAAATTGATATTAATGGCAAAGCGATTGAAATCATACCATACTTTCCTAGCGCGCGTGCTTTTATACCCCTGAGAGCGTCTGGAAAAACATTGTTTACACAACAGTCGACCCTAATGACTCGCAGTGTTTTCCGCAAATTGAGAGGGTTCGACGATAGCTATCGACTAGTTGCAGACACTGAATTCTGGTGTCGACTGCTTAGTGGAGATTGCCGAACTAAGTTTATCAATAAAGTGACTTCGGCTTATATGTTTCACGATAGTAATCTTTCGTTTGCTGTAGACGGTTTGCAAGGTGATGAACTAAGGCGACTAAATGAAGAATTTGATTTAAAAAGCAGTCTTACCTCAAAAATCTATTTGGCTTTATTCTTGGTGTTTAATTCGCCGCTTTATCTAAAAAGGGGTTTCCTGAAGATTGGATGGGGCAAATCTACTGGGAACTCGATCAATTAAAATGAAAGTTTTAAGAGTAACGAAAACCGTTGACCCAACTGCGGGAGGGGTCGCTGAGGCAGTCTTGCAAACTTCTCGACTTCTGAGTACGGATCTAGCCAGACTGATCATACTGACAGTAGACCATCCCGAATCAGATTTTATAGATGATATTGGGCTGAACGTCTATGGATTCGGCCCCAGTAAATACGGTTTTGGGTACTCCAAGAATTTAAAATGTTGGCTTGAGGAAAACTTGGAGACCTTCGACTGCGTGCTAATTGACGGGATCTGGCAGTATCCTTCACATATTGCTTCGACGATAGCTAAAAAAAAGAATGTGCCTTATTTTGTTTTTCCGCACGGCACGCTTGATCCGTGGTTTCAAAAAATAAGTGAGCGGGGACTATTTAAACCAGTTCGCAATTGGATTTATTGGCATCTAATTGCAAAGCATTTCATCAATCATGCCGACGCTCTTTTTTATACTTGTGAACAAGAAAAAAACTTAGCTGCAACCACATACCCAGGGTTTAAGCCCAGGGCAGAGAAGGTTGTTGGGCTAGGTACATCGCAACCGCCGGTATTTAAAGAAGAATTCAGCATCAGCTTTGAAAAAGAGTGCCCGGATATAGCGCGAAAACCATACCTTCTTTACTTAAGCCGCATTGATCCCAAAAAGGGTGTTGATCTGCTGGTAAAGGCCTATGCCGGCTATTTGAAAACGGCATTAGAGGAAAACAAAGAGCCTTTGCGCTTAGTTATAGCGGGACCTGGGATCGAATCTAGCTATGGTCGTTCGATCAAGTCGCTAGCGGAAACACTACCTCTGGATTGCGTTGGTGTGCCCTATGCATGCTTCCCTGGTATGTTGCAAGGTGCAGCCAAATGGGGCGCCTTTTATGGCTGCGAGGCCTTCATTCTTCCCAGCCATCAAGAGAATTTTGGTATCGTTGTAGCCGAGGCCCTGGG
>Ga0209223_10005762_pt1 | contig 10820 bp, 8 predicted proteins | sample COG_06_FD_184750 | JGI IMG/M metagenome (GOLD analysis project Ga0209223, IMG submission 184750) | Pelagic Microbial community sample from North Sea - COGITO 998_met_06 (SPAdes) (version 2) | ecosystem: Environmental > Aquatic > Marine > Neritic zone/Coastal water | place: Helgoland, sampling...
TGGACTTTAAAATTAAGAGATAGAAATGGTAAAGCTAAACATTGTACTGGTTACATGAGTTTTCCAAGAAAGTTTAAGGATTTAATTAAAGAACTTAATAATTTGTTTGGATCTAATATTAGATTTTAGATATTTGCTTTATTACAAGTTATTAATTGGCATTTTTAAATTCGAATATCTTCATTGAAATAAATTCTCTTCTAGAAATAGTCTTTTTAAGTTTAGGAATTTTTACTTTCAAAGATTTGATGAATTTTAAGTATTCAAAAAATCTTAATGTAGATATTGTTTTTTTAACAACCGCAGCAATGCAAACACCCACTAGGAAACTGACCAAAGATACACCCATTGCTTTAATAGTTAATGTAAAAGCCCCAATACTTGCACTACCTTTAATAACACCCCATTTCAAATTACGTAATTCATGTTTATTGGATGCTTTGTCGTAACGGTAAGCTAGAACTACTATTGAAGTTACAGTTCCAACAGGGTCTCCATGTATAAAGCTTGAGGCAAGCACACCTGAGGCTATTTCTGAAAACTCTTCCTTATGTCTTTTTTTCCAGCTAAAAAATAAAGCAAGAGGCCCAATTGAAGAAGCTAGCAATTCACTAAATTCTACATGTTTTATATCTTCAACCCATTTTTGAGGAATTTTAATAGCCTCATTAAATTGATCATAAATAATCGTATATGATTTTGTGTATGTTGAATGGATTAAACTAGATGTAATAGGAAAAGATGTGAGAAACTTAAATTTTTGCATTCTGTACAATAATAAAAAAATATGACAAAATAAAGTTTAATGTCCTTAGATTGTAGCATAATTAAGGTTTCTTGTGGATGTGGGTATAAAGTTGAACTAGACAGAAACCATCAAAAAAAAATGTTTGGTGGAGATGTAAGAGTTGCTGATCTAAGTAGCTTTTATAATAAATTTAAATGCTCTAAGTGTGATCAAAAAAATCCCAATGTATTTGATAAAAACGATAACCAATTATTTGATACAAAAAAATTAATTGAGTGTGAGAGCTGTCAGTCATTTATTTCAATTCCGAGAATCAATGCAAAGCCAGAAACCGTTTATTGTACACCTTATTGTGAGTTTGATTTGTCACATAAATCACCTGCAGAACAGGAAAAGGCAAGAAATGAAAGAGTTGAATTTTTAAAGAAAGAGCAATTAGTTTCAAAACATTCTTCCGAAATAGAAAATTTAATGTCTAAAAGACACACAACTATAGATGCTTTTGAGGATTATAAAGAAAATAAGATATCCAAATCTGATTATGAAAAAATCTTTAAAAAATTTACTTGGTGGATAAAAGAAGAAGTAGAAAAAATGGGGGGAAAATTAGTTGATAACCCAACAAATTATATAGATTGTCCAGATTGTGGAAACCTCACATTGGTAATATGGACACCAAAATTCAAAAAGTATTTTTTAGGATGTTCTGAATACACAAATGGTTGCTGTTGGGCAAAAACAATATGGAAACATTAATTTTTATAATTAAAAAAAATATTTCTTATGAGTAATTTTACTGAATCAGAATTAATACCTACTGCTGTAAAAATTATATTAAAAGAGACAAATGGCATAGAAACAAAGGATTTAATAACTGAATTAAGAAATTTAATGAATCCAAGTGGTGAAGATTTAGAAAGACTATCCAATAGAAGTGATGATAAATTTAGTCAGAAAGTTAGAAATCTAAAATCACATAAAACTTTAGAAAATAAAGGTTATGCTAAGTTTTATGATGATAAATTTTTTATTACTGAAAAAGGTATAAAATTTTTAAATGAAGTTTCATCAGATAATTTAGATGAAAAATTATTAATTAATATTCATGAAGAAATTCCAATAAGTACTAAAACAAGTAATTCATTAAGGGATCAAGGAGTAATTTTTATAGAACAATTAATAGGATACACTGAGAAGCAATTATTATCATTTCCACGTATGGGAAAACAGGGATTAAATGAAATAGAAAATATATTATCTGACCTTGGTTTAAGGATTAACAGTTTAGACAATATATCTAATATTTTGCTTGATAACACATTAGATGTAAAAAAAAAAGTAACGATTAGTTTAGAGGAAATTAAACCGGAAATATTAGAAAAAATTTCTATAAACATTTTAGATGATTGGCCATTGTCAGTAAGAACTATAAATGTCTGCAAAAAAGAAAATATTATTTTCTTGGGAGACTTGATTTTTAAACATCCTGAAGATCTTTTAAAATCAAAAAATTTTGGCCAAAAATCACTAAATGAAATTAATGAATTTATTACACGATATGGCATTAATATAGAGGAACTTAATATAGGCCGTAACGAATGGAAAAATTTAAGGGATAAATTATTTTTTGACTTAAAATATAAGCAGATAGATAAAGAGGTATCAACCCGTGAGTTCGCAATAGATCAAAACGTCTGGTCTAATAAATCTATGTTTAAAGATTTTAATTCTTTTAAAAAAGATTTTATTCAATTAAACAAAATTAAAATAAGTATTGATATCCAATCAACTGACCTAGAAAAACTAATTATAGAAGATGTTGAATATATTGTTTCTTTATTTACACAAAAATTTGAAAAAATTTTTAGAGCAAGGTATGGATATAGAGAAAAATTTCAAACATTAGGTGAGATAGGTGCAGAGTTATCAGTAACAAGAGAAAGAGTAAGGCAATTAGAAGCTAAGCTTGTTAGGTCATTTTATAAATTAGGTAAATTAGAGAAAAAAAATATTTTAGATTATTTCAAGCAATATAAGTCATTAGATTTTCATAAACTATTTCCAAATTTAAATAAAAATTTTTATAAAAATTATTATGAATGGAAAAATACAAAAGAAGACAAATTTGATAATTTTATGGAAATGTATTGTGGAGTAAATAAAGGTTTTTTTAATACCACTAGAAGAATATTAAAAGATTTTAATTTTGATATATTAAAAGAAATTTTTATTTTCACACCTTCAGGAATCTTAATTGACAATTTTATCGAAATTATAAAAGATAATTATGGTTATGATGATTTTACTTCAAAATCAGCATTAGAATTTATGAATAAGAAAGAATTTATAAAAATTATTGGTGACAAAGTATATCCAATTAAAATTAATAAAAACGAAGAAGTTGCTCACATCTTATTAAATTATCCAGATGGTTTGCATTGGAAAGAAATTTGCAAGATTGGAAACAAATCATATACAAAAAATAAATGGGATTTAGAGAGAATTGTTGGAGACTCATCACTTTCAATGACTAGTAATCCTCATATTTATTTAATCGATAAAGGCAAACATAGATTGATAAAATATCTGTTATTAGAAGTTGAAGATAAAGATCAAATTATTTCTTTTACTATTGATCTATTAAATGACCTAAATTTTGATCAAAGTGATCTTGAAAAGATTTATAAAAAAATAATTGGAATAGAAAAATACCAAAATTTAAATTTCTATGATTTTAGAGCAATTATTAAACTTTTTGGGGAAGAAAAAGGTCTTTATCATTCAGGTATATCTGGTCAAAATACAATTAGTTTTAATAAAGATATTAAATCTATATCTCTAAAGGATAAAATTAGAGAGATTATTGAAAATTCTAATGATGAAATAAGTGCAAATGAAATAAATGATAAACTTCAAAAATCTAATGAGCAATTAAAATTATCTACTCATCTAGATGCTTTAGAGGATGAAAATATAATATTTAAAATCAATCCAGGAATTTATTTAAATTTTAAGGATGCAATCAGACTTTGTGATCAAAATGAAGTTGAAGAGTACTTAGGTGAAATTTTAGATCAATATGAATTTATCACCAATGCATTCATTAGAGAAAAAATAAATGAAAATTTGGGGTATGGATTGTCTACTTCTTATTATGTGTCACTTATTAAGTTTTTAGCTAAAAAAAATAATTGGTTTTTTGGATTTAATTACCTCAGCAAAAAACAAGAAAGAAAAATGCCCACAGATGAATATATCAAAATCAATTATGATAATAATTTAAGTAATAATGAGAATTATGATCTAATTTCAAAAAATATTGGTATATCTAGAATGTACTTTAACAATATCATGTATACAAAAAATATTGAATTAGATACGGATTGGGTACATCAAAATGATTAAAAATCCTAAATGGGAGTATACCGAGTTAGTTTTAGCATTAGAACTTTATATGGAGTTTCGGCCAAATCCTCCTGGCAAAAACTCCAAGGAAGTTAAAATTTTAAGTCACACGCTAAGGTTAAAAGCCTTGTCAGAGGGTATTAAATTAAATAATATTTTCAGAAATAATAATGGGGTTGCGATGAAACTTCAAAATTTTAGAAGGTTTGATAATATGTTTATAGGAAAAGGACTAAGAGCTGGTGGAGCATTAGAAAAAGTTATTTGGGAAAAATATCAAAACTTAGAAAAACTTAAAAAAGACTCACAAGAAATAAGAGATATAATTGAATCAAAAATGAAAGCAATTTGTGCCAAATAGAGAAACAGTTAACATAAGGCCATCAGTTGGATATCTCTCTATTTTACAGGCTATTAATTATAGAGCCTGGTATGCTATTGCAGAATTTGTAGATAACTCTTTACAGAGTTATTTACATAATAAAACAAAGCTTAAAAAGCTACATGGAAATAATTTTAAGTTAAAAATTGCTATTTATGTAACACCTACAAAAATTAAAATTGTTGATAATGCTGCAGGTATTGGTGAAGAAGACTACCAGAGAGCCTTTAGAGCTGCTGCTAGACCAGAAAATAGACAAGGGTTATCAGAATTTGGAATGGGTATGAAAACCGCAGCCTGTTGGTTTTCTAAAAATTGGGTTGTTCAAACAAAGCCACTAGGTGAAAAAAATTTAAAAATTGTTAAATGGGATATATCAAATATTGTAAATGATGACATAGAAGAATTAGATGTAAAAAAAACACCACTTCCGGTCAATCAGCATTATACAGAAATAACTCTAACCGATCTTAATAGAGTACCCAAAGGTCAAACAATAAAAAAAATAAAAGATCATCTTGCATCTATGTACAGATGCTTTTTAGAAAAAAATGAAGTTGAAATTCGTTATAACAACGAAAAATTGAAATATATAAAACCCGAAGCATTACAGGCACCTTACTTTAGAGATATCGATGAACAAAAGAAAAATCCTAAAAAAATAAATTGGGAAAAAAAATTTGATTTTAAGTATGGAAACAAAAAAAATGCAACTGGTTTTGCTAGTATTAGGGAAACAGCATCCACAAAGGATGCTGGATTTGCTTTATTTAGAAGAAATAGATTGATCAAAGGTGTTGGAGAAAATGAAGGATATAGACCATTAGAAATATTTAAAGCTCCAAATAGTTTTATTTATCAGAGAGTTTTTGGAGAAATTCACCTCAATGATGAAGATGTAACACACACAAAAGACGATTTTCAATGGACACCTGAAGATGAAACTATATTTCTTAAAAAATTAAAAGAGGAATTAGAAAAAGAACCTAAGGCAATTCTAAGCCAAGCAGATAGATTTAGAAAAGATAGAAGAAGTAGAGATCTTAAGATTCAATCAGAAGAAGGACTGGGATCATCAATTAAGAAAATGCAAGGTGGGATAGCAGTTTTGGAAGATTACACGCCACCAAAAGAACCCCCAATATCCACAAAACTACCAGAGGCTAAATCTAAACAAAGAAAAAGAAAAACAATTAGATTTGAAGGTAATGACTGGACAATAGAACAGATATTAAATTATGATAAAGATGAGACAGAATGGTTAAAAATTTCAGAAATAGGAAAAAAGAAAAAAGAAATCCAAATACAAATATCAATGACTATGGGGTTTACAGCACAATATTTTGGTGATCAACCTGATGAAATTGAAGGAATGTTGCTTATGGCCTCATATATAGCGCTTGCAGAAGTGGTAGCTAGAAATCGTGGTGACAGCAAAGCTCATAATGTTAGATCATACTTAAATGAAATATTAAGATCACAACCACCCAACATAAATTATTAAATATGAATACAATAGTTACAGAGACTGCTTCTGACGAGAATACTAGATGGACTCCAAATAGAGAAGGACTAGTATTTAATGAGTTTATTTCTACATGGAAAGAAGGTGACTACGAAGTTGATGATATCCTTATAAAAAAAGTATCTAATGAAGCTTCTCAAATCTTATCAAAATGTATAGACCCAAAAAATATCAACCTAGAAAAAAATAGTTCAACAGGTTTAGTTATTGGGCAAGTGCAGAGTGGTAAAACATTATCTATGACTGCTGTCACTGCTATGGCCAAAGACAATGGCTTTGGAATTGTCATAGTAATGTCTGGAAACGTAACAACACTCTCTTCACAAACTGCTGAAAGGTTTGAACAAGCATTAGAAGGTAGAAACACAATTAAAATAAAAAACAATCCTGAAAATACTTGGTCTTTAGAAGATAATTTATCTAATGCTAAAGCTGTTATTGAAAATTTTAATGAAACTATAAATCCAGAAGATCGTTCAACTTTGTTGATTATTACCCACAAAAACCCTGCAAGAATTAATAATATTTCAGAACTTTTTGAAAGTATAGGTACTTTAAAAGATAACATACCAACTCTAATAATAGACGATGAAGCAGACCATCATTCATTAAATAGTAAAGAATTTTTAAATGATGTTAATAACCTGTCGGAAAGAAGAAAAAAAACAATTAGAGAAATACATGAAGTTACTGAAGGTGATACGTTTGAGAATATTGCTGAAAACTTTTCAACGACTGTTGAAGAATTAAAAGAAATTAATAATATTGAAAATTTACCTCAAATAGGATCTTTTATTTTAACAGAATATATACAAACAATTACTCATTCTTCGATTACAGATCTTAAATCAAACTTTAAATTTAATACTTATCTTGGGTACACAGCAACACCCCAAGCAATATCGTTAATACCTCGTGTAAACCAATTATCACCAGAATTTGTACACGTTATAAATACAGGTGAAGGCTATACTGGTCTAGATTTTTTTTTTCCAACAGATAAAAATAATAATCCAATTTGTAGTAATCATATTGTTGATGTTGAAGAGGAAAATGAATACAGCAGACTAGTTAGTGATGGAGAAATTCCACCTAGTTTAGATAAGGCAATTAGTTTTTTTATATTTGGAGTTGCCATAGGAGTTATAAACAAAGATCATAATAACAAGAAAAAAAATAGATCTATGATTATTCATCCTCACCATTTAGTTGATAAACATAAAGATTTTTATGATTTTACTGTTGGTTCACTAGAAACACTCAAAAATGGCCTTAAAAATAAAGATGATATTGCGTACTCAGAAACAATAAAAAAGTTAGAAAAGGCTTATAAAATTTTTAGTAACAAGTTTCCAGATGCTAATTATCCTAAATTTGATGAAGATTTTATTTTAATTATTGAAAAAGCTATTGGCCTTATAAAACCAAATATCAAATTATTCAATGCTGGTAGAGGAAGAAGTAGAATTCCTACTCAAATTTGGTCACAGGCTTATGCTAGAATTCTAATAGGAGGTTTTGGTTTAGATAGAGGTTATACGATTAAAGGTTTGACTATCACTTACCTATCAAGAGATAAAGCCCGTCAAGATGATACTCTTTTGCAAAGAGCAAGGTTTTTTGGATACCATAAGAACTATCATCAATTTGTTAGGGTTTTTTTATCAAGATCGTCACAAGAATATTACAAAGAAATATCAGAAATAAATACTAATTTTCTAGGATCAGTTAAAAAATTCCAAGATACTGGCAAAAATTTTAAAGATTGGCCAAGAGAGTGGTGGGGTACAAATGCAGCTGATCATGAGTTAACAAGACCAGGTGTTATGAGGGATATTACCTTAAAAAGATTTAGAGGTGATAAAGCGATTACAAATAAATATTCACATTTATTAAGCAATGAAGAACTGAGAAGTAATCAAAAAATTTATAACGATATACATAAAAAAGCACAAAATAGTTTAATACAAATAAATCAATTACCAGAATTAAAAGCTAATCATAAGATATGGACTGGCAATAGAGATATATTAATTTCAGATGCTTTTAACATTGAAGATTTGTATGAAAATTATTTTAAAAATATTAATTTTCATGAGTATGAAAAAACTAAATTTGAAGTTGTTAAACAGAATTTAGCTACATATTCTAGAAAATTTGGTAATAGACCTTTTCCAGTAATGTTTTTGTATACCAATCATGCTGATGAGGATCGTAATAGAAGTATACAAAAAAATGATAGTATAAATCCGTTTAGGGGTCGTGACAAAAAAAACCCAGCAGGGTTTCCGGGAGATACAGTTTTACATTATGATTTTTTAGTAGGAGCAACAAATGAGAATGTAGGTATAGATAATTTAACATTAAAGATTAATCTTTTTGAGAATATTACAAAAGCAGGAAAAAATATAAGAACAAGTGTTCCATACTTTCATTTTGTTCCATCAATAAAAATTTGGAAAGATTATATAAAAGGAATATATAAATAGTGCTCAAAGATGTATTTGATAAGTTAACTTTACCTACTGGTAAAAAAAATGATTTATACACAACAGAAAAAATTTTTAAAAAAAATCACAAAATAGGCAAGAATTTTAAAAATCAACCTTCGTTACTTTTTAATTCAAAAAAAAGCACTGGAATTAATAACAATTATCTTGGAAAAAACATTCACCTCAGATTTGATATTCCTTGTATTATTGAGACAGGTGAGGATAAACTGAAAGAAAATTATTCAATTTTATCATGCATTTCTGAGGACAAACAAGTTAAGAAAATTTTTTTAGAAGTTTGTGAAACAACTTTTTCAAATATTGGAGAGGAGCCAACAAATAAAGAAATTAATGAAATAACAGAAACTATAATTGATCTATTTAAAGACTTGCCAAATTCAAAAAATGATTTGCTAGGTTTGTGGGGGGAACTTTTCTTAATTGTTAGCAGTGATGATCAAATAAAATGCTTAGAAGCTTGGCACAATCACTCGGATGATAAATATGATTTCTATGATCATAGTGAAGCGCTAGAGGTAAAAACTACTACACAAAGAGATAGAAAACATAAATTTCGACATGACCAATTAATTAGTAAAATTAAAGAGCATTACATCGCATCTATTATGACTAAAATAGATAACACAAATGGATATAGCGTAATCGATTTATATAATGCAATTTTAAAAAATAAATTGAGTATTGAACTTAAAAATAAACTAAGCAGTATTTATTATAAAATAATCGGATCAACACCAGATGAGACATTAAACGATTATAAGTATGATTATGATTTTGCTAAAAGAAACTTATTGTATTTCAAAGTATCTGACATAAGCACATTATCTAATCTAGACCAATCAATTACAAATATTGAATATACTATGGATCTATCACAAAAACAGAGTCTTGAAAATTTAAGTAAAGATAAATTTACTTCCTATTTGTATTTTCCTAATTAAATAGATTTTTAGCTATTTTAGATATTACCTTAACATTAACAGCATTTCCTATAGAACTATAAAATTTAAAAGGGGTGGTTGGGTAATATTTAATTTTATGAAATCCTTGTATTCTTAAGCACTCATCCATAGATAAATATCTTTTTTTCCAAGCAAGATAAGGAACTTGTGTTGAAGTAGCAGATATTAAAGTTGGAGAACTATGATTTCTTCTAATTCTGATGCCCGAACCCCTAAAAGATATTATTTTTTTGATAAAGTTAAACTTGTCACCTTGGCAATTCCATTCTAATTTTTGATAAGCTTCAAATTTCATATCAATAATTAAAGGTAAAATTTTATCTACCCATTTTTTATTTATTTTGTAAAAATCCCTTGTTCTTTTTATCATTCTTATTTTCCAATCTGGAAATTTTAAGGTTTTAACGTTTGCATAGTTGGGTAAGTTTTCAAAAATTTCTTTTTTACTCATATTTTTCAGAGAAATACCAAATTTACCTTTTAATTTTTGTAAATCACTCAACTTCATTGCATGAGGAGTTTTGTTTTCGAATGGATATGTTGCACCAAATTCCATTGTCCACAAAGGGTTTGGAAGATAATTTTTTTTAGGAATTTTACTCAAGAAATATTTCCAAGTATTTATTGCAATTAATTTTTCTTTACTAATTTTTTTAACATTTTTTGGGTTTTTAGATAAATAATTTTTAAGATTGTTTTTAGGTTTAAGTTTTTCTGGCCATTTAAATCCATTCAAAGCAATTCTTTTAGCCACTATATAAAGTCTGTCTCTTGTTTGTGGCACATTAAAATCTATTGGGGAAATTACCTTTTGATCAATTTGATAACCTAATTTCATCATTTTCTTTTTCATATAATCCCATGTTAGACCCTTGTTATGTGTTAGAAGGTTGGGAACATTTTCTAATAATAGATATTGAGGTCTATGAAATTTAATTATTTTTAAAAGATAAAAGAACATTTGACCTGCAATTTTATGATTAAATCCTTGACTATTACCAGCCTTAGAAAAGGGCTGACAAGGAAAACCTGCACATAAAATTTGATGTTTAGGAATTTTATCTACATCTATTTTTGTAATATCACCAGCAGGATAAATATTAAAATTTTTTTTATAATAATCCCTTAGAGTGTCATCAATCTCACAAGCGTAAACACATTTATGTCCTTGGTCGGTTAATGCTAAGTGAAAACCTCCCAAACCTGCAAATAAATCTATAAATTTCATGTTTATTATTATTATCAGATATTATCTTTTTCAGAACATATTTCAGACTTAGTGGAG
>Ga0209223_10005765_pt1 | contig 10816 bp, 11 predicted proteins | sample COG_06_FD_184750 | JGI IMG/M metagenome (GOLD analysis project Ga0209223, IMG submission 184750) | Pelagic Microbial community sample from North Sea - COGITO 998_met_06 (SPAdes) (version 2) | ecosystem: Environmental > Aquatic > Marine > Neritic zone/Coastal water | place: Helgoland, sampling...
AGCAAAATTAATTGCCTGATTCGATTGATTTCTTTTGTATTCTACCCATAAATCTGATTCTCCGTTCGATGAAGTATAGTTAACCCCTCCCTCCAAAGATACGAATCTGTAAAAAGGAGAATTCTTATCAATCGTGTAGGCAGTAAAGTTCAAGCTTTCGTTTTCAGCAAGTAGGATTTTTACTGTTCCCGTTTTTTTAACCGACCAAATAGGATAGGAATAAGTCGCATTTAATATTAATGCTGGAACTTTCTTATCGGCTTCATAATTATCAAAAATATTCGGTCGAATTTTAAACCTGTAATTTAAACTGCCCGACCAAATTCCACTATTCATGCTTCCAAATTGAGCTTTTGCTCCAGGATTAATAGTCCAATCATGACCTACTTGAGCTTCAGCGCCAAAGTTGAGATAATCAAGTCTATCGTCCCTTTCTACTGTTCTATAATTTGACACATTCATTTTACCGTCAGACTTAACGTCGACAAGTTTTTTATTAGAATAGCAACTCGAAAGAATCGTAATGGAAGTGAGGGCGAATAGGAGATAAATCGTTTTCATTAAAAGTATTTTTTCGAAAGTAGTGATTGCGGGCTTAAAATAGAACTTAAAAGCTCATTGATTTACGTGATATCACTCCTGCACGGAGTGATTTATCTTCTATCCGGATCTTTATGTTGATAGACATCTTCCAATCCTATACTAGATTCTTTCTTCTCCAAAAAATAATTATTTGAAGCCTTATTGTAAGTTAATACTCCAATATAATTTTCTGGTAATTTTTTTTCCCACTTCCAGCCGTCATTTTTGATTTTCATGTCAAACTGACTTATGGAGTACCAATAGCCATTGCAGTCAATAACAATTAGTCGATTCTGATCAGAAAATAAATGGGTTTGACATCCACTTCCGTTATCAGGGTATAGATTAACAATATCGATTGTATCACCGTCAAAATTCATACTGATTAGCTTTCTTTGATGATCTACTAAAAATTCGTGTTGTTGATCGTTGGAAATTTTTATGCAGTCTTCATCTCCTGCAATCTTTCGGGTACAACTTGATACAACAGCGCCAATGCCTATTACTAAAATTAATATATATTTCATATTATTAGTTTTCTATTTCTACAAAGCTATTTATTGTTGATGTTCCAGTATCGGCATCCATAGTCATATTTACTTCAAAAGTTGAAGATGCCGTACCTTCAAAAGGTACAGCACCTCTATAAAGTTCCATCAAGATCAAATCTTTATCATCAACACCTCCTGCTCCAGGAATTTGAACTCCAAGACCATAATGCCAATCATATTTATCAGACCAGTCTATTTGGAAGGTTCCTGTAATTTCATAAACATTACCATTTCTAGTTATTTTAATATCAAATTTAGAAGTTAATGTAGAACCTCCCCATGCAAAGTACAATGATCTCTCACCTACGTACCCTTTACTATAAGCCATGCGTTCTGCAAGAGAGAACTCCACTGCTGCCTCCCAAAAATCTTCATGTTCCATTGTGCTCCCATCTTTCATTTCAGACATCTTATCAAGTAAGGATTTACCCGTTTTTGAATTTTCTCCAAAAAATTGATGATGGATCGTTCTGCGTTTAGCATCTTTGAAATGATCAAATTGGTTGAGCCACGCCATGTTTACGCTTATATCCCCTGTACCTTTCATGTAACGCTCAAGGTTATCAGCAGCCTCTTTGCCGCCTTTTGTATTTCTTACAGTTTCTATTCCCTTATAAATATTACTTTGTATTCTGTCTAACTCCTCTTCTGTTGGAACTTTAATCCAAGCGGAATACTTATTGGAGCCAGGAGCAGCTTCCATATAAACCCTCTTTACCCCATTTTCGATTTTTTCCTGTCCTTGATATGGTGCTTCTTCCAACCCTTCTAACTCAACATGATCAATTACCTTATTCCCACTAAATTGATACGGAGTATACCAAGGATATTTAGGGCTTAGTAGATCAACCGCAAAGAACCGTCCAATCCTCGGATCGTGCATTCTGTACTTGTAATTGATGCTATTCCCTTTCCCTTTCACTTCGTCATCATGCTCCTGTCCTTGGAAGCTGTATCTGTAGGGTCGTAATCCCTTTTTCGTATTTCAAATTATCGTAAGCCTCGTTTGGCACTACGTTTCTATTATTTTTTCTCAACACCTTGGAAGATGTGAGAATAGCTTAATCTCTTTCAAAGCTATCAAAATATTGGTTCTTTCAACATAAATCCACTTCGATACGGTCGCCAATTACACTCATCGAAATAGAGTAGAAGAGTTGCTTCCAACATCTTCGGTGATTTTGAAAAACTCAAGGTTTTTCTATTCAATCGTTTTAAACTATTCCGTACCGTTGCTCCTTGACGCTCAATTCGATTGGTAATCCGTCTGCCTTGTTTATGAATTTCCTTGGGAATATCCGCAAACAAGGTTTTATATCCTTGCCATTTATCTGTTCGGATTTTCTTAGGATGGAGTTTCTTTAATTTTTCAATCAACTTATTGACCGTAGCTTTCGTTCTTCGTCCGATTACAAAGTCAATCACCACGCGTGTTCTTCGATTGATTGCCCATACAACCCATTGTTGATTCTTCTTACATTCCGAATATGACCACAATTCATCCAACTCATATTCCTGACCGTATTCATAATAATCTGGTCTTCTCACTAACGATGCCATTTGAAGTAAACAGCGAATAACATGAGTTGGACTGATACTCAACAATCGAGCAATGCCTCGAATACCAACATTTTCGCAACTCAAACGTTTCATGATTCGTTTGCGATCTGCATTAATCGTGCGCGGTTTGTACACTCGAAACTGTGTTGTTCCGCATTGCTTACACTTCCAACGTTGTTTGTTTTTGACTTTTCCATTCCGAACACAGCAAGAGGAACATTTTTTGCAATAATAGTGGTTATTTGATCTCATTATCCATAAAAGGTATAGGCTATTCAATTCCAAATATAGCAAGAGATACAGAACATTTTATCCATACTCCTGTGACACTAGGTTGAGAAGAGCCATTTTAAAGCCTTCTAACGAACGATCTTCTAAAACCAATACTTCATACTGGTCTATAAAGACAATTTTCATTTTTTCAAAGAACTCTTTTTGAAGCAGTTAACCTTTTAACTTTTCAGTTTTTACCTGACGGTACACTATCTGCTTCCGCTACTACCGAAAACACGAGGTTTTCATCGAAATGGCTTTCTGAAAAGGAAGCCATTTTTGCGTTTGAGTGGTATTTGTGAGTGGCTTTTTTTCACGATTTGGGTGGTTTTTCGGTGAAAATCGAGAAGTTTTTGGAGGCTGAGATGAGTCTTTCGTCGTTCAAGTAATGATCTTTGAGAACCTGAATTCCTGAATGACTGCTAATCATAGGAGCCTTATCTCCAAAATGTTCAACAAGCGCAGTGAGGTAAGTTTTACGCAGATGCTTCAATTGAACTTTCTTCTCAATTCCCGTTTGCTTCCGGGGGCTGCCCAAATGATCTTTCAAACCTTGTCCGATATTTCAAAGTACAATTTCCCTCGTTTGGAGAATCAAATATAGTATTACGCAAGTAAAGATGTCGCAGGAATACCAAAATCCTTGTGCAGTTTTCGCATCATTTCAACCGTCAATTTTCGCTGACGATTTAAAATCTCAGAAACTCTACTTTTTGTTCCAAAAAACTTTACCAAATCAACGCGTTTCAATTCCATCTGTTCCATTCTAAACTTGATAGCTTCAATTGGATCAGGAGCCTCGATAGCATAATTCTTTTGTTCATACAAATCTACAAGAGTAACTAATAGTTCAACTTCGTCGAACTCCTTAGATTCAGGTGTAACATCGAACAATTCATCAATACGATTTAAAGCCGTTTGATATTCACTTTCTGTTTTTATTAATCGTGCTTCCATAATTTCTCAAATTTCAGTGGCGTCGATTTTATCATATTCTTTATGCGTTCCAACAAAACGGATAAAAACCCAACTACAAGTGTAATTAACTTTTACAATCAATCGATACTTATTTCCACATATATTGAACACCACTCTATTACTTCCGACAATACTCGCATTTTTGTATTGAGCTTTAATATCGTTAGGGCTTTCCCATTCAGCTTGTTGAGCTTCTTGATACCAAGATTTCAATGCTTGTTCGGAATCTTCATTACCAACTGTTTCCCAAAAATCTCTAAGCGTTTTCTTAGATATGATGTTCTTCATTGAACAAATATACAACTTTTAAACTGTAATTCCCAAAACGGGAACTTTAATTCGCTTTGTTTCACTTTTGCACGGCATAAGGTGACAGCGAGATTTTTGCTCTAGGCAAGGGCGTCCCGCCGGACAAAGTAGACACGACTGAGCGAAAGAATGACTGTCGTTGAACAAAACAAGAAACGAAAACACGGTTTGGTTGCTGAGCTTGTCGAAGTGCAAACGGTGTTGAGTTGCGTTAAAAGCAAGTGAACAAAAAATGCCAGTTTTCACTGGCGATTTTTTGAGTGCATTTTACACTTGTCTTTTATGTTTTGCGAAACTAAAGGAATGAAAAAGCGAAGACCTTATAACCAATCCTGACGAGATCGACGAGGAGGGTTAACCCCATGTTTCTTTAATCAACTGTATGATTTCATCTGTTTTTGCGTTATCTTTAGTATATGGACGGTCAAAACATACATTCTAATAAAATCAGTTTGATTAACTAGATTGCAGGACACGGCGATTCTCAAAGAGTTAATGAATATTCAGTCGAAACAGGAAGAGATTTCAGAATTTGACATTCCCAAATGGCATCAAGAAAAAGTGCTAAAACGAATTCAATCAACCAAAGCAGAAGATTATATTTCCATTGATGACCTTGATGGATTAATGAGCCAAGGTTGATGAAGAAGCACAATTTCAACGTTGTATTTCATCCTGAAATTCAATTCGATTTACGGGAAGCAATGGACTATTACAACTCCAAACGAGAAAATTTGGGTGATCGCTTTTATTCAAATGCGAGGCACGACGAACTGCACAAGGCACGACTGAACGAAAGAATGACTGTAGTCGAACAAAACAAATAACGAAAACACGGTTGTCAAACGGTGTTGAGTGCGATTAAAAGCAAGTGAACAAAAAACGCCGCGGCGGAACACTTGTGTCCAGTTCTCTCTGGTGTTGTGCGCGATACATAGCGGTTATGCTTCTAATTTCTAGTAGTGTAAAAGTAAAATTTATTTCGGTCTTATAAGCAAAAGTCTTTTTGTTTTTTCCAAGAATATACATCTCCAACACTCGTTGCGTGGCAATTGCTTTATAATGAGCGTGTTATTTCTTTTTAATTGAGGGTGAGTTACTTGAAAATTAAAAAGTGCTTAACTGATCTTCGAACTGCCAGTTTCGTTTTTCCGAAGATCGAAAACAATCAAAATATTGAGCTTGGACCTGACTAACTTATTAGAGAAGATTTTTCTTTTTTTAGAGCGCCGAAAAGTCTTGATAAACAGCCCTTCACTTTCATTTATGTGAACTAGTTCTTATCCGAGATGAGAGTGAAAGACTCGTAGAACCTATAATTTGATGATTTTCTTCATTTTTCTGTGGAATCTGTCTTGAACCAACAAGCTATATACCCCTGAACTGAAACCTTCTAATGAGAGTTCTTGTTTTTTACTTATTCCTTGCGTCCTGTGTAGAACGACCTTTCCAAGAGCATTGTACAGAATTAGCTCAGTTTCTTTCAGAGAGAATCCTGTCAAATGAATATTAACCGCATCATAACTGGGGTTTGGAAAGACTAAAAATGGATCGATTGAGCAATCTGAATAGTAAGGTCCATAAATGGTCTTTTCTCCATTGAAATCCACTTCGACCAGTCGATAGTAATTATGTTGAGCATCAGATTGAACCGTCGAAACATAGAACTGAGCTTCATTCGTTGTTCCGTATCCATCCAATGTGTCGATAATCTCATAATCATAGCCATTCCTGCTTCTCTCGACGTTAAAATAATTGCAATTGGTCTGGGTTGCGGTTTCCCAAGAAATTTGCACATTATCCCCCTTGCATTCTACATCAACTGAATTCATCTCAGCTGCTAAAAGACCATTGACAACTATCTGATATGAACTGGTCGCGTCGCAAGGAGGTGCCCCTAGCGAATAAGTAACGGTGAAGAATCCTGAACCTGTAATTGACGGATCGAATAAACCAGTTGCACTGATTCCAGGTCCTGACCATACTCCTCCATTGTCAATTGCATTCATTTGAAAGGGAGAAGTGGATGAATATACTGTGGAAGTCAGAGGGATTATCGTGGTGTTTCCAGGGCCAGATTGAGCGGCTGGTGCAGGTGCCAATTCAAGTGTGAAATTTGACGATGATCCAGACCAATTCTCGACAACAATCATAAGTTTGTCTCCCGCAGAAACCATAGGTGCTGAAACGGAAGAAGGACATGAGAAATATGATCCAATTTGATTACATCCACTAGCTGCAGATGAATAATTACATGAAATTTCATTAGCTGTATTTTGAATTGCGACACATGGGTCCTCCCCAGCAGGAATAGCGAATATGGCAACGTCTAAATAGCCCGTGGTTGCATCTCCACTGATCAGCATTTCTAAAGGTCCGCTCTGCGTTATGTACAAGACGATATATGCATATCCAGGACCGAAAAAGTCCAAACAATTGCTAACTGCTGGTCCGGGAGTGCTAAAAGTAAATGGTCCAGCAACTCCTTCTTGGCTACAAATGGTTGTTTGTGTGTTGCATTGAGCTTTGCATTCAAATGAAAAGGAAAGGAGAATAAAAAGTGGAATATAAAAGAGATACTTCATAGTGGTCTAGTTAAAATAGTTTATGATTTGATTGAGTTCGATATCCGTGATGCGTTTTGCGTAAACGATCTCAACCTTCTTTGCTTCAGGGTTGATTTCTATTGAAATAAGATCCGGGTATGAAGACATCAAGCGATGTGTAACGCGCTCTATTTTTGATGTGGGAATAATTCTAATCATGTTTATTGATAGAGTGTCTCTTTGGGCCACGTTTTCGAGCTCGCTTTTTTGAGCGAAACAGAAAATGGGCATAAGGCATAGAAGGATAATACTGAGTCTTTTCATAGTTGCGTATTTCAGGTGATAAAAAAAGCGGGTGTTTGGTATAGAGGGTTCTAAATAGTGAGCCAAACATCAGCCGAATACGTAACCGTCTAAAAATCAGTGAGTCATGGAAGGGTGTGGACAAGGAGGTTTTTATGTGATCTCTCAAATTGAGAGAAATATTCCCATTTTGGGTTGGGACTTTGGGGCTGGAAATAGCGTGGGACAACACTGCCAATGTCATCGTTACTCAAAAAACTAGATGGATCAAACTAGGTTAAGAGTTGAAACAAAGGGAATGGAATAAGCTTACCTTAATAAAAGATAAGGTGCTAGAGTTTCTGAATAATTGGCTTATTCTCGGAAAAAAATGCGCTTCTCTTTCTGATAAACAATCACCATTGAATCACGACCAATTGCCTTTAAGAGAATTCCATCGTATAATTTTTCACCACGGCGTAAAGTGTGCTTGTATCCATCGATGCCAATTATTGCCAATGGATCTTTTGAAGTCGTTCTCCGAACTTGACCGTAGTAAACAATTTCGGGCCAATTGACGCCTTGTTTAATAGGCCGAGATGCGGCCCTGTTAACTGATCCTCTTGCATCTTGAGGAGGTGCTGGAGAATACGATTTTTTCGTTTCCCCAAACGGATCACGGTAGTCCAAGTTGATTGAAAATGTATCACGCGATAAACTAGCAAAGGAGATTGGTTGATTTCGAGTTGGTACAACAACTTCGGTTTCTTCACCAAATAAGCCGTCCTTCACTCGAAAGAATGCCTTGTACCAGATAAATCCGACCACGACAATAAGAATACCAGTAAGCGCTTTGTTCTTCATTAGTTCAACGTTAATTGATAACTTGAAGATGCCGCCGCTGTATTCCCTGCCTCATCACTATTCGTTACTCTCCAATAATAAATTCCCGCAGGCAAGTTTACATCAGCTGTAGTTCCTACAACATTAACCACTTCTGTAATTGCACCAAACCCCTGGTCCGTTGCGATTTCTAGGGTGGAAGTGACAGGGGATTGAATCGTTCCAACATCGGAGCCGTTTGTCCAACTAAAGGTGATGATCCCCGCGAAATCTAAGGAGAGGTCGTTTGGACTAACGAGGTTAGCAGTGTTAGGATCGGTATCATCGACGAGCAGAGAATTTACCGTAAATGGTGTTTCGGTTGCTCCAAAGTATGCTTTCACTCCCCATGTGTATTCTCCCTCAGTCAGGAGTCCTGATGGGATGATGTAAGTTGAAGTCGAAATACCATTTTGTGCATCCAATACAAGACCTGTGGAGAATGAATTCCCTTGTCGTAATGAGAACTCATAACTTGTTGCTCCTGTGATCGGTGTCCATGAAAAAGTATTGAGCTGCGTATCGACATATGCTTGATCAGTTGGGGAGTCCAATACAACGTTATTTCCTGTTCCTCCCGATGGCTGAACACCCACCCAAAATTTGCAGGGACCTAATACTTGTGATTCGTAACCTCCGTTTAGCGCTGTTAATTTGAGTTCGTATTCGTTCGAATCAAGGTTGAAGTAGAAATCTGTTCCAGTTACTACGCTATCTAGAGCAAACTGACTGATCGCGGCGAAACTTGGCGAAACAACTTCCAAATGATACTTCGAAGCGCCTTCCAATTCTTGCCATTTGAAATGAACTGGATTCTGACTTACGGTATCATTTTCCGCTGGTAAAATAAGTACAGGTGTCTCGGCTGTAATGTCTTCAGCAATGATCTTTTCACAGCTTACTGCAGAAATTGCAATTCCAAATAATAGTAATAGTGTTCTCATCTTAAATAGTTTTGAATGAGTATTGTTGTGTATAGTGCTTTGTCATCATCGGCATCGTGTTTCGTGAACTCGAATGAGACGTTTAAGATTTTGGCCAAAGTGAATTTCTTTTCTACTTCGTAGAGGAATCTTAATGTGTTCGTGTAATTTCCTTTTAAGACGACTCGGTGCGTGTTAATTGAGAAGTCTGGGTGTTGGAAGTGAAGCACTTCGTTGATTTCATGAACTGAAACATTGTTTGCGTGCTTTGCAAAGAAATTCAAGAATTCCTGTTGCACTTTTTCGATTGTATTTCCCTCTTCACCGAGTAAGCGATTCAGCTGTGCAATCTCTATTTGCTTGGTGCGAATTTGATCATCTGCCGAAGCTGCCAAGACTAGTTTTTGCTCAAGCTCGGTTCGGTACTTCTTGATTTCAAGGGTAGGTCCGAATCCTCTTTTGTAAGCAACAGCAGCCAGCAAAACGCCAATCACAAGCAGTGCGTAATTCTTTTGTTTATATGTGTATTTATCGAAAAACGTCATTCGCTCAGTGTGATTTGAAGTTCGAACTCCGCCCAATCGTCTGTTGATTTCAAGTAGTTCAAAAGCTCAATGCTTTTAATCCAACCAAAACGATCCATTTTCTCAATCCAATTATCGAGAATCTCATTGTCTTTTGTAATTCCAGCGATCCAAATGCGCTTTTGATCCACTTCAATACGTTGTTTCTCTTTTAGCTTTCCTACAACTGGAAAAACAGTCATATCTGAAAGTGTAATTGATTTTGGAACACTAACACCGATTTCATCCATGTAGTAGGACAGAAAGCTTGATGCATTCACTCCTGCGCTGCCGATTAATTGCTCTTTTCGCTGTTTTTCTTGAGATAGTCGATCGAGCATGGAGATGTTTTCTGTGTGCACGGACAAGTCCATTTCCAATTGAGCTACTTCGTCGTTCAAGTGATTTTGATAGAAATAGTTAACGATTAGGGCTAGGAGAATCACACCCACAATTCCAATTCCCATTGTCTTGAATTGATTGTATTGATGAATGTTTTCACGATTGGTTTCACCGTTTTCTTCTCCGTCGACAATCCACTTGTTTTCGGTGGTTTTGTTGATTCTGATTGCTTCCGATATTAAACTTTTCGTGGTCCAAAAATCACTTCTCCAATTTGATTTGTCTTTCGCTGTCTCAGATCTCTTAAATGAAGCAATTTTATCTCCTTTCACTTCGATTTCAAATTCTGTTGAAACCGTTTCGTTTTCCAATATTCCGCAAATAGGGGAGTAGCCGCAACTTAATCCATACAGTTGCCATTTCTCTTCTTCAAATTGTTTGAGATAATCTGAAATCAGTGATTTCCGGCAGAAGGAAACAGCCATGTTATTTCCATCGTCGAAATTTGTAAATAGGAATTCATTTGGATTTCCATTCATGATCAAATCCTGTTGGTAGGCAGAACTGCTTTCAATTTTACGAGAAAGGACACCTGTCCCAAGGACATGAATATGATACGGCTTGTATTTCCCAAATTGATTCACCACGTCTTCCAGATCATCGAATGATTCAAATGCATGATTTGCGCTTGATCCGAAGCTCATTTTACCTGCGGAGATTGCACAACTCCCTTGTCCGAAATCCAAATAGATAACGATCAATGAGCGGGGATGCCATATGTTGGAAAATCTACTCATTAATAAGTAACGATTGGTCGAATGAGGATGTGTAACTTCGATTTAGCTTTCGTCTTTTCACGACTACTGAAGAACCACTTAAGGATAGGGATTCTTGACAAGAATGGAACACCTGATCCAGTATCCGTCTTCTCCTTTTTCTCTAATCCTCCAAGTAAAATCAATTCTCCATTTTTTACACGCACCATGGACTCGAAAGTTTGAGTGGTGATGTTCGGTGGAGACGCG
>Ga0209223_10005766_pt1 | contig 10816 bp, 10 predicted proteins | sample COG_06_FD_184750 | JGI IMG/M metagenome (GOLD analysis project Ga0209223, IMG submission 184750) | Pelagic Microbial community sample from North Sea - COGITO 998_met_06 (SPAdes) (version 2) | ecosystem: Environmental > Aquatic > Marine > Neritic zone/Coastal water | place: Helgoland, sampling...
CGTGGTGGGATGACGGCTATCGGCTTGCGGCTCGTCGATGCTCAGGGTTAGCCCAATGCCGAGCACCATAAAGGCTGCGGTGACCATAAATACAGACTGCCAGGGCAGGCTATCGGCCAATATCAGAGACAGCGATCCGGGTACCAATCCGGCAATTCGGTAGGCATTAACATGAATAGAATTACCCAGGCCGAGTTCGTGGTCGGGCAGTATCTGTCGACGGTAGGCGTCGAGAACAATATCTTGGGTGGCGCTTAAAAAGGCGATCAACAGACACAGCCAGGCGATGCTCCAGATCTCAGTGTCGGGATCAAAAAAGCCCAGCGCGGCAATGGCAAAAAGCAGTGCGACCTGTGTTGTCAGCATCCAGCTGCGGCGCAGACCAGCGTTAAAGCCCGGAAGACGTAAATGATAGCGATCAAGCAGCGGCGACCAGAAAAATTTCCACGTGTAGGGTAGACCGATAAGCGCGAAGAAACCGATCTCCTTGAGTCCGACACCTTCCGAGCGCAACCAGGCGGGCACCAGTGAGATCAATAAATACAGTGGCATCCCTGAGGCAAAGCCGGTAAAAATACAGATCAACATGCGGCGGTTGAGCAGTGCCTGTTTTATCGTCGCTGAACTCATTGAGATTCTTTATCCTGTCGCCGACTGGTTGTTGCTGCCATCTGCGGTTGCCATCGGTATTGCCGCAGGCTGATGCGGCTATTGTTGAAAACAATCCCTTCCTCGTGCAGGCGCGCTCGCTGCAGCTGACCACTGGGGCAATCCTCAGCAAGACTTATTTTGCCGCCGGCATTGATCACTCTATGCCACGGCAGCTGTGTCCCTTTGGGTAAATGGCGAAGGGTGCGCCCGACCAGCCGCGCCGCTCTCGGCAGTCCGGCCAGATCGGCGAGTTGGCCATAGGTTACCACTTTGCCACAGGGCACTGCGGCCAATGCCAGATAAATTCTCTGCTCGCGCGTGGGTTCTTGGTGAACCAGCTCTTCATGGGACAGCTCTGCAAAGTCATTATTTTTCATGCGCCAAGACTACGCTATTCGCTGTGCTGTTGAAATAGACAAAACCACCCCAATCTATCTCACTATCCCGCTTATACAGAGCGGGCGAAAATGAGATTTTTGCTGTGCGCTATGTGTTTTTGATATTTGTGATTATGCCGGTGCTGGAGATGTGGCTGCTGATAACCGTCGGTGGCCAGATCGGTGCACTGCCAACTATTGGTCTGGTATTGCTGACCGCTTTTATCGGCGTCAACCTGCTGCGCCATCAGGGTTTCGATACATTGTGGCGTGGGCAGCGCAAGTTTGCGGAGGGTCAGTTGCCGGCACAGGAAATTGCTGAGGGGATTATTCTCGCGGTATCCGGTGCGCTGTTGCTGACACCGGGCTTTGTCACCGATGGCATCGGCTTTGCTGGATTGATCCCTGCGGTTCGTGGCGCAGTTGCGCGGCTGGTACTGAGCCGCATGGTTGTTACCGGCGCAACGATGGGCAGTGCCCATCTATACAGCAGCAGGGCTGATCACTCTGCAAGAGATGCAGCAAAAAAGTCCGATGACATTATCGAAGGAGAGTCGTGGGACGAACGGTAATTTGAAAACATAATCGCAGTGATAATCAAGGAGGTTTGCCAATCAGGAAGAGATAAAAAAATTTGCCGTGATACCTTGAAAAAGAAATCCGGCGCCACCATATGTTGTGTAGCTGCGGGAATCCGCAAGTACAAGTAACTTTTGAACACTGAAGATAGATAAATTGGAGAGACAAAGTATGAAAATTCGTCCATTACACGACCGAGTGATCGTTCGTCGCGAGGAAGAAGAAGCAAAAACTGCTGGTGGCATTTTGTTGCCAGGTTCTGCACAGGAAAAGCCAAATCAAGGTGAAGTTATCGCTGTTGGCAGTGGTCGTATTCTCGATAACGGTGATCTGCGTCCGGTTGATGTCAAAGTGGGTGATAAGGTTGTGTTTGGCAAATACGCCGGACAGGACACCATTGATGTCGACGGCGAAGAGCTGATTATTCTCAGCGAAACCGATATCAAGGCCGTTATCGAAGGTTAAGTCTCAGCCTCGATAGTGAAAGATACTTATAGAAATTTTGTTATAACGATTTACGAAAGGAATTAAACATGTCAGCTAAAGAAGTGAAGTTTGGCAGCAGTGCTCGCCAAGGTATGTTGGACGGTGTCAATATCCTCGCCAACGCGGTTAAAGTAACGCTCGGTCCCAAAGGCCGCAACGTCGTGCTGGATAAGTCATTCGGTGCGCCAACCGTAACGAAAGATGGTGTTTCTGTAGCGAAAGAAATTGAGCTCAGCGATAAGTTTGAAAACATGGGCGCTCAAATGGTCAAAGAAGTGGCCTCAAAAGCGTCTGATGAAGCCGGTGACGGCACCACCACCGCAACCGTTTTAGCTCAGGCTATTATTATCGAAGGCCTCAAGTCAGTGGCTGCCGGTATGAACCCAATGGATCTTAAGCGCGGTATCGATAAAGCGGTGATTGCTGCGGTGACTGAAATTGCTGCGCTGGCCAAGCCTTGCTCTAATTCAAAAGAAGTCGCGCAGGTTGGTACTATTTCGGCCAACAGTGATGCACATATTGGTGACATCATTGCTGAAGCGATGGATAAAGTCGGTAAAGAAGGCGTGATTACTGTTGAAGAGGGCTCCGGTCTCGAAAATGAGCTGGATATTGTTGAAGGTATGCAGTTCGATCGCGGTTATCTCTCACCCTACTTTATCAACAACCAAGAGAGCATGAGCGCCGAGCAAGAAAGCCCATATATTTTGTTGGTCGATAAGAAGATCTCTAATATTCGCGAATTGCTGCCGCTGCTGGAAAATGTTGCTAAAGCAGGCAAGCCGTTAATGATTATCGCTGAAGACGTTGAAGGCGAAGCGCTGGCGACTCTGGTTGTTAACAACCTGCGTGGTATTGTTAAAGTGGCAGCCTGTAAAGCACCTGGTTTCGGTGATCGTCGCAAGGCGATGCTTGAAGATATCGCCACATTGACTGGCGGTACCGTGATCTCTGAAGAAGTCGGTCTGGATCTTGAGACTGCTACCCTTGAGCATCTGGGTACGGCTAAGCGCATTACCATGACCAAAGAAGCTACCACCATTGTTGACGGTGCTGGCGATGCAGCGGTGATCGGTGCTCGCGTTAAGCAGATCCGTGCGCAAATCGAAGATACTAGTTCAGACTACGACCGCGAGAAGCTTCAGGAACGTGTCGCTAAACTGGCTGGCGGTGTTGCGGTAATCAAGGTTGGCGCGACCACTGAAATGGAAATGAAAGAGAAGAAAGCCCGCGTTGAAGACGCCCTGCACGCGACTCGTGCTGCGGTTGAAGAAGGCGTGGTACCTGGCGGCGGTGTTGCTCTGGTACGTGTGTTGCAGAAAATTGCTCACATTACTGGCGACAACAACGATCAAACTGTGGGTGTGGGCATTGCTCTGCGCGCCATGGAAGCGCCACTGCGTCAGATCGTTACCAATGCTGGCGGCGAAGGTTCAGTAGTCGTGGACAAAGTCAAAGCTGGAAAAGGTAACTTCGGTTACAACGCGGCTTCTGGCGAGTACGGCGATATGATCGAAATGGGTATCCTCGATCCGGCTAAAGTTGCGCGCACCGCGCTGCAAGCTGCAGCGTCTATCGCTGGTCTTATGATCACCACCGAAGCCATGGTTGCCGATGCGCCTAGCGACTCAGCTGCTGGTGGCGGTATGCCAGATATGGGTGGCATGGGCGGCATGGGTGGTATGGGTGGCATGGGCGGTATGATGTAAGCAAGCTGCTTAAAACCTAGTAAGTCTCAAGAAGGCCCGCAAGCCGAGTGTTTGCGGGCTTTTTTATTCCCTGCTCGTCTTGTTTAGCCCTATACTGTCTCAGTAAATAGCAGGGTATTTAGGGTTTAATGAGGGGTATCGGCTGAATCACATGTTTGAATGTTTGGTTGTTTTACCGTCGATACTCCCACATTGATCCCCCTATCGATACCCCTCATGAGGTGGTTTGATGGCATTAACAGCAATGGAAGTAAAGAAGCTGACCTGTCCTGTCCAGAAGGGCGGAGTCAAATTAAGAAGAGTGACGGTAATGGATTGTTTTTACTAGTAAAAAGCAATTCTTCCAAGCTTTGGCGTATGCGTTATCGGTACGCTGGGAAGTACCAGGAACTGGCTTTAGGTCAGTACCCCACGATACCCCTCATTGAAGCTCGAAACCTGGCTGCCCAGGCCCGTGCTCATTAACCCTACAGCAGAGCGGCGCTCCAGAAAGCGTAAAACTGTCGCAGTAGAGCGAACATTCAAAATCATTGCATTAGCCTGGTGGGAACAGCAAGAGTCCTCGTGGTCTTCTGATCACGCAAAGAAGGTAAAACGATGGATCGAGCAAGAGTTGAAGTCTATCGGTAAGCTGTCGGTTGATGCTATCGATCAAGGGCATATTACGGAAGTGATGTTGTCAATTGAGAAAGGAGGTCATCCTCGCAAAGCCCCCGTTATACTCTCGGTGATCAACCATATTTTCGGTTATGCACTAGCTCACCGGTTTACACGTAATAATCCAGCTCAAGGTTTACCCCTTAGCGATATTCTTAAACCCATGCCGATATGGCAAGCCACTATCTAAAAACGTCATGACCAACCTGCTGAGAAAACTCGGTTATTCTGCTGATGTGATGTCGACTCATGGGTTCAGAGCTACGGCATCCACTATCTTACATGAGCAGGGCTGACTATCTCGAAGCGGTGCGTGATGGTGCTGATGTGGTGTCAATAGGAGCAAAGGCAGGAGAGGACTTGATTTAAATATCTAACTATATATGTTTTACTTGTGTCGATGTATTTCAATTATATCGACATAACAGCCTGATATGTCGATGTGATCGACACGTTAAAATTTAAGCATTTTACTTAGCGCCCTTTAAAATCAGGCAATTAGACGGTAATATAACAGTCAATCAGACGGTAATATAACCAGCATCTGGACGCTATGGCTAAATCATTATTCCCAAGAGTTATCGCCCCACTACTACTGGAAGCACTAAGCGATACTCCAGTCGTCTGCTTACTCGGGCCTCGCCAAGTAGGTAAAACCACGTTAGCCAGGGAATACTGCCCTGATTATTCCTACATCAGCTTTGACGACAGCACACTACTGAACACTGCGCAACAAGACCCTACGGGGTTTATTCAGGGCTTGCCAGAACAAGTGATTTTAGATGAGGTGCAGCGAGCACCTGAATTATTACCAGCGATCAAGGCTGCTGTTGATCAGCGCAGAACACCGGGTCGCTTTCTGCTGACAGGTTCAGCGAATCTGTTGCTATTACCAAAGGTGCAAGAATCCCTGGCAGGGAGAGTTGAAGTATTAAACCTGTTTCCATTAACGGAACAAGAGAAGCACCGCAATGAAAACTCCCTGCTTAGCTCTTTGATTAGCGGAAAAATAGCGCCGCAAATCATTGGAGAGCAGAGTGTTATTGAGGGTGTCGCTGAAGCTGTATGTCAGGGCGGCTACCCAGAACCGAATACTCGCTCGGCTGCCAGAGCCAGACAATGGCATCGGCAATATCTGAATGCCATTATTCAGCGCGATGTTAAAGATATTGCGGCCATTCGGGATGAAGATGAAATGCTCGCCTTGATGGAAATGCTGGCCTACCGGACAGGCACTTTACTCAATGTCAGTAGCATGGCTAATGAGTTAAAAATGACCCGGGAGACCACTGAAAAATACTTGAGCATACTTGAGCGCCTGTTTTTAGTGCGCAGACTTTCCGCCTGGCATCGTAACCAGTCCAAACGACTGGTGAAGACACCCAAAGTACACGTTATTGATTCCGGACTTGCGACGACACTCAGCGGGTTAAAAGCCGACGATTGGAATAACCATAAAAGCAATTTTGGCCCTGTATTGGAAAGTTTTGTCGTTCAGCAGCTTATTTGTCAGGCCAGCTGGATAGGCAGTGATTTTAAATTCAGCCATTACCGCGATAAAGACCAGGTAGAAGTTGACCTGGTGATAGAACGTGGCCAACAGCTTTGGGGAGTAGAAGTAAAAAAAGCAGCCAGTATCAACCCAAAAGACAGTGCAGGTCTGGCCCGTTTGGCCGCTCAGGCAGGTAAGCGTTTTCAGGGTGGCATCTTACTCTATTGTGGCAATAACACCTTGCCGCTGGCTCAAGACAATTGTTATGCGGTTCCGATGAATACACTCTGGCAGTAGAAAATTTTAATTAAAAAGTAATACGGCAATTATATGAAAAACGCTTATGTGTATAGGACGAAAACGATAGATGTTTGAACAAACTTTTGAAAATATAGATGTGCTCTGGAAAGAGGCCGCTTGAATTAACTGGGGCCAATCAGAATACGCTTAAAGTTAGATTAAGAGCGTTGGTTAATGCCGGGCGTATTCAACGGCATGGTAAAGGGCGAGCAACATGGGATAGCCGTTAATTGATTGAATCTTGAGTGGCTATTTATAGTTATGACGCGCCTTGAGCAATTGGCTGATGTGTTACTCAAGACTAAATAGCAAGCCCTCCGTCTCTTTGAACGGTTTTGAAATTTAAGGTGTTAATGTGAAAAATCAGGACTTATTTGAAACCACCTATGAAGAAAATTTTCTTCGCCGAGATTTGGGAGCAATTGTATATCGTCCAGATATCGCTCTCACTGAATTGGTAGCCAACGCCTATGACGCAGGTGCAAGCACAGTAAAAATTATTGTTCCTGATGCTTTGGATGGAACTTTGGTGATTGAAGATAACGGTGTAGGAATGACAGAAAACCACTTCCGTCAGCGGTGGATGATGTTGCGCTATAACCGTCTGGCACACCAGGGGCCAAATGTTTCTTTCCCACCGGATAGGAAGGGGCTAAGAAGGAAGGCCTTTGGACGTAATGGTATCGGTCGTCATGGTCTTCTGTGTTTTGGAGACGAATATCAAGTAGAAACTTGGCGGGATGGTAGAAGTAATTCATTTAGAGTTTCGGTTTCGAGTGGCGATCAACCTTTAACCGTAACTTCAAAAGAAAAGGTGGATAAACTGGGGCATGGCACTAAGTTATCCGTTCCTGTTGCGCATCACTTTCTTTCGAGTGATGCGGTATCAGAGATGTTATCGGCCAGATTCATTTCAACACCTGATTTTTCCATATCGGTAAATGGAAAGGTTGTTCCACTTCATGAGCATCCTGGAGTGGTAGATCAATCTGAGCTAATAGTCGATGGCGTAATGGACTTCCCAGACTTTGCTAGACACTCAAAGAGTTAAATATGTATGGGCGGCATGATGTATGCGACGAGAGTCGCTAGGTAAGCTAACCTAGCGGGGTCTACTTACAGACAATTAATAATCTTGGTAATATGGGCTGATAGTTTATTGGCAGTCCATAACATTGCCAATGTAGTGATTTTTTTAGTAATTCATCGAGAACGTAGGAGGCTACATGAAGACGACAGCGACCTATTGGAACCCCTTGGATCCATTGAATTCGGACAAGTGGGAAAATATTGATGGCTCAGATGGAAATTTGAAGGAGCTGACGCTGGCGATAGACACGGAAACTGGTGATTTCACCAAATTGACGTGGATCAAGGGTGGCTATTACACGGGAGCGTTCGGCGCTAAAGAACACGAATATCCCGAGGAAATATTTATCGTTTCCGGTCGGTTGTACGATGAGGCGTTTGATATCTGGTTGGAACCAGGTTACTACACTTCAAGGCCACCCGGAGAAATTCATGGGCCATTTAGGGCTAACGGAGACGTGATTATTTATGAGAATTCGTTCCCTTCACAGTCGGCAAAGTGATTGCTAATAAAGCACTGCATCTTGAATTGTCTAATAAGTGCCGGTTCGTGTTTCACGAACTTATAAAGGCTTGAGCCATATGCGGGGAAACTCGCACGTACGGTTCTGAGGGGAGGGGTGGCCAGCAATGGCCGCTCCTTACCCGACATCAGCTGTTCCAACCCAAGTTGTAGAGAAAAGCCTCGCAGATTTTTGCGGGGCTTTTTTTTGATTATTTTTCCGATTATCTTTTGAGTCAGCGAAATAAGCGCCAAAAACCTCTGTTTATAGGCCAAAGTTGATTGCTATTTTGGCGCTCTTCCCCAACAATTAACGCCAATCAAGACAGCCGTCCGCGAGGGCGCAATACACTAAACACGATATCAAAGGAGTCTGTTATGACCGGTGAATTAATTGAATTTTTAGTCCGTTGGGGTCACGTACTATTCGGCATTGTTTGGATAGGCATGTTGTACTACTTCAACTTTGTTCAGGGCGGCTACTTTAAAGAGGCGACGCCAGAAGCATTGGCTGATGCCAAGGCTAAGTTAGCACCTAGCGCACTGTGGTGGTTCCGCTGGGGCGCCATGTTCACTTTCCTGACCGGTCTTTACCTGCTTCACGTTGTTACTGGCAACAGTCAGCTCAACAACTACATTATTGTTGGTGCCACTATGGGTACATTGATGTTTTTGAATGTATGGGCAGTGATCTGGCCGGCACAAAAAATCGCTCTGGGTCTGGTTGAAGGCGGCGACAAAGCGGCTGCAGGTGCCAAGGCACTGCTGGCGTCACGCACTAACACACTGTTCTCTGCACCGATGTTGCTGGGTATGCTCGCTGGTCCCCACTATGTTGGTGAGGGCTACGGCTCAGCGGTTGGCGGCACTGGTCTGATTGTTATGCTGGTGATTGTTGCACTGCTCGAAGTCAACGCGCTGGTGGGTAAGCAGGGTCCAATGACCACTGTCAAAGGCGTGATTCACTCAAGCCTGGGTTTGACTGCGGTAATGGTTCTGGCGCTTAACCTGCTCTAATTAAAGGCACAGCAATCGTTAGACATTAAAAAGCCGGCCCAGCGCCGGCTTTTTTGTGCCTGCTTGGTTTTCCATCGGTGCTGATTAATAGTGACAAATAACCCCGTCGCACAGATGTCGGTCAAAATGAATTTGCGTATAATGCAGCAACCTTGCAGATGGCCCCAAAACAGGAATCTAAAATGACTGCGGATAAACCCCGTATTAACCCGATTGTCCCGGAACGAGACGATATGATTGGGCGTTCATCGATGTCCGCGCCCGCAACTAAAAACGCGTCTTCGTCAGGTGATGGCAAGCGCTCTGGCGGTGGGTCATCCAATGGTTCGGGCTCTGGTTCGGGCTCTGGCTCTGGCAGTGATGCAGGCGGCGGCAAGGTGTTGATAGTGATTGTGTTGGCGGCACTTGTTGGCGTGGCCGCATTTGGTGGCACGCAGTTTGTTGCGCTGTCGAATAATCATAATGAGTTGCAGCAGCGCTTCGACGCTCTGGAGTCGCGCCTGAGCAGTACTGATGAATCAGTTACCCAGTCGGGTGCCGCAATGCAGTTAAAGATCAGTACTCAGGCTGACGAATTAAAGAAACACTGGAGTGAAATCAGAAAACTCTGGGGTGTCACCAATGACATCAATAAAGGCAAAATTGACAGCAACAAAAAAGATATCGCCTTTTTGGCTAGCAAACGCACTGCTGTTGAAAAATCGATTGCTGACCTGAGCGCGCGTGTCGACAAAGAGAATCGCAGCCTGACCAATCTCAGCGGTAACTATCTGGCGATCTCGGCGGATATTGATGCAGTCAATGCGAGCATGCGCAAATTGTCTGACAAAGTGGCTGCGCTGCAATCTTCACTGACTGGCATTGATCGTCAGTTAAAGGCCAACGCCGAAGCGATTGAATCAATGGATGCCTTCCGCCGTCAGACCAATCAGAAAATTTATGATCTGGAGAAGCGTTCGTCGGCTTCAGGGCCGGCCGTTGTTACTCCACCAAGCCAATAAATGACAGGAAACCCATAACTGCAATGACCATTATTCGCCAGGAAGACCTTATCAGCAGCGTCGCCGACGCACTGCAATATATTTCCTACTATCACCCGGTTGATTTTATTCAGGCGGTCAAGCAGGCCTATGATCGCGAAGAGTCCAAGGCCGCCAAAGATGCCATGGCGCAGATTTTGGTCAACTCGCGCATGTGTGCGATGGGTCATCGACCGATCTGTCAGGATACCGGCATCGTCACGGTATTTGTCCGCGTTGGTATGGATGTTCAATGGCAGGGCGATATGAGCCTCACCGATATGATTAACGAAGGTGTGCGCCGAGCCTACACTCATCCTGACAATGTGCTGCGTGCCTCAATTCTCAGCGACCCTGACGGCGAACGCAAAAACACCGGCGATAACACGCCTGCGGTGATTCACTACGATATCGTTCCCGGCAATAGCGTTGCCATCGATGTGGCGGCCAAAGGCGGTGGCTCTGAAGCGAAATCAAAGTTCGCCATGCTCAATCCATCCGATTCAGTCGTCGACTGGGTACTGCAAATGGTTCCGACCATGGGCGCCGGTTGGTGTCCACCGGGCATGCTCGGCATCGGCATTGGCGGCACCGCCGAAAAAGCTATGTTGATGGCCAAGGAGTCTCTGCTCGAGCACATTGATATCGCCGAGCTACAGGCGAGAGGTGCCAGCAACCGCAATGAAGAGCTGCGCCTTGAGTTATTCGACAAGGTCAATGCTCTGGGTATTGGTGCTCAGGGTCTCGGCGGTTTGACCACTGTGCTGGACATTAAGATCAAAGATTACCCATCCCATGCGGCTAACAAAGCCGTGGCGATTATTCCCAACTGTGCCGCGACACGTCATGTGCACTTTGTTCTCGATGGCAGTGGTCCAGCGCAACTGGATCCACCGAATCTGGAAGATTGGCCAGATATTACTTGGGAAGCCGACGCG
>Ga0209223_10005767_pt1 | contig 10815 bp, 9 predicted proteins | sample COG_06_FD_184750 | JGI IMG/M metagenome (GOLD analysis project Ga0209223, IMG submission 184750) | Pelagic Microbial community sample from North Sea - COGITO 998_met_06 (SPAdes) (version 2) | ecosystem: Environmental > Aquatic > Marine > Neritic zone/Coastal water | place: Helgoland, sampling...
AAGCTTTGTATTGTTTGTTATTATTTCAAAAACCCTAGATTTTTTTTTAGCAATATCTTTATTATCTGTTTTTGTTTCGTATAGCTGGGGTGAAAAAAGAATATTTTATTTATTATTGGTAAGTATAGTTTTTCCAATAGTCGTATTTATCTTTTTTGAAACTATTTTAGGATTAAGGTTTCCACCTGGTATAATCACTAATATTTACTATCAAGTTTAAAATGGAAAATTTACTTTTAATGATGGCTCCATTATTTAGTTCTAAACTTTTAATAGTTTTATTTTTTGGAACTTTATTTGGATTAATTCTAGGTGTTTTGCCAGGATTAGGTCCTACTACAGGGGGAGCTTTAATTTTACCTTTTACAATGACTTTAGATCCTCTTTCAGCAATTGTTTTGTTAACATCGATTTATTGTGCAGGAACTTATGGTGGGGCAATTACAGCAATTTTAATTAATACACCGGGGACACCAGCTGCAGCCGCAACATGTTTAGATGGTTATCCATTAGCTCAAAAAGGTGAGGCAGGTAGAGCTCTTGGGATGGCAACCGTTTCAAGTACTGTAGGAGGAATTTTTAGTGTGATAATATTAGTTTTTTTTGCGCCATTACTTGCAAAGCTAGCGTATGAATTTGGTCAACCTGAATATTTTGCTTTAGCTATTTTTGGTTTAACAATGCTTGCCTCTATTGGTGATGGAAGCCCAATCAAAAATTTGGTTGCTGGAGCTTTTGGAATTTTGATTTCTACTATCGGAAAAGATTTCATGACATCAATTGATAGATTTACTTATGGAATTAATGAACTTTCAGAGGGCATTGGATTTATACCCGTTGTTGTTGGGTTGTTTGCTATCAGTGAAATGTTGACTCAATCAACAACATTGGATCAAGTTTTCAAAAGAGTTGCGCTTAAAGCGGTAAAATTACCATCTCTTAGTGATTATAAATTAACATGGAAAACTATTTTAAGATCATCAGGAATAGGATCGTTTATTGGGGTACTACCAGCTGAAGGAGGTACAGTTGCATCTTTAATAGGTTATTCTGAAGCAAAAAGATTTTCAAAGAAACCAGAAGAGTTTGGTAAAGGATCAATTGAAGGTATAGCAGGAGCCGAGGCTGCTAATAATGCAGCAACGGGAGGGGCAATGGTACCAACACTTGCTCTTGGTATTCCAGGAAGCGCAACAACAGCGGTAATATTAACTGGCTTGATTATTCATGGTGTAAGACCTGGTCCAGATTTATTTAGAGAGCAACCTGAATTTTTATATGGAATATTTGGTGCTATGTTAATTGCTAATGTGCTCTTTTTTATATTTGGTTTTTTTGGAGCTAAAATTTTTGCTCGTATAACTTTAGTTCCTAATAAAATTTTATGGCCAATGATATTTGCTGTTTCAGTTTGTGGAACTTATTCATTAAGTCAGTCCATAATTGATGTTTGGATAATGCTCTTGTTTGGTGTGATTGGTTTTTTTATGAGAAGATATGGTTTTTCTGTTGTCCCTGTAATAATTGGATTGATATTAGGAGAATTAGTTGAGGGAACTCTTAGACAGTCATTAGTTATATTTGATGGAAATTGGCTTATGTTTTTAACAAGACCAATAGTTGTAACTTTTTTTATTTTATCTTTAATTGCTCTAGCTTTTCCTTTATTAAGATCAAAAAAAGACAATAAATAATATGATCAAATACGATTTAAATAAGAGAGTTGCTGTAGTTACAGGAGGAGCCCAGGGTTTTGGTCTAGCAGTATCAGAAAGATTTATCGAAGCTGGAGCAAAAGTAATTATTTGGGATATTGATGAAGAAGCTATAAAGAAAGCAATAGACAAAGTTAATTCTAAAAATTTAACTTACCAAATTGTTGATGTAAGTGATTTTGAAAATATTAATAACAGTTTAAAGGAAATTGAAAACAAACATGGAAAGATAGATATTTTTATTAACAATGCAGGTATTGCTGGAATGAATACAACAGTTGCAGAGTATCCGTTAGATGAATGGAAAAAAGTTATAAATTTAAATTTAAATTCTGTGTTTTATTGCTGCAAGGCAGTAGTGCCGTTTATGGAAAAAAATAATTATGGAAGAATAGTTAATATTGCTTCAATCGCAGGCAAAGAAGGTAATCCAAATGCTAGTGCATATAGCACATCAAAAGCTGGAGTAATTGGTTTGACAAAATCATTAGGTAAAGAATTGGCTCAAAAAAATATAGCAGTTAATTGTGTAACACCGGCAGCTGCAAAAACTCGAATTTTTGATCAAATGACCGAAGAGCACATCAATTATATGCTTTCCAAAATTCCAAGAAATAAATTTGCAAAAGTAGAAGAATTAGCTTCTTTAGTTACATGGTTATCAAGTGAAGAAAATTCATTTTCAACAGCAGCAGTATTTGATTTAAGTGGTGGAAGAGCCACATATTAATCATGCAAATAGGAATTGATGTAGGTGCCACAAAAATTGAAAGTGTTGTACTTGAAAAAGATGGTAATGAAAAGCACAGATCAAGAACAGAATGTCCTAAAGATTATTTAGCAATTGTAAGTACAATTAAAGATATTCATCGTAATCTAGAAAAAGAATTTAAAACAAAGTTGCCAATTGGTGTTTGTCATCCTGGAATACATTCCCCACAAACAGGTCTGGTTAAAAATGCCCCAAATTGTTATTGGTTAGAAAAGAAACCTTTTCAAAGTGATTTACGTAAAGCATTAGGTAAAGAAGTATTTTGTGAAAATGATGGAAATTGTTTTGCTTTATCAGAGGCAATAGATGGTGCGGGTAAACATTATAAAATTGTATATGGAATTATTTTAGGTTCAGGAGCTGGAGGTGGCTTGGTAATAGATAAACAAATTGTAAGTGGGCCTAATGGAGTAGCTGGGGAGTGGGGTCACAATCAAATTCCATATTTTGCAGCAAAAAAAGAAAACTTTAATTCTAACAATGCTAGAGAAGCAGAAGTTGAAAGTTTTATTTCAGGCCTAGGTTTGGCAAAAAGATTTAATAAAATTTATGGAAAAAATTTAAAAACAAATGAAATTTTTGAGCTAAATAGAAGACACGATTTAGATGCAGAGAGATTTATTGATGATTTTAAATTAAATTTAGCAATGTCACTATCTACAATCATAAATATTTTAGACCCAGATGCTTTTATTTTTGGTGGAGGAGTTTCAAATGAAATTGATTTCTTGAGTGAAATTGAAAATTTGGTTAAAAAATTTGTAATAGGTAAAGAGTATGATGGTGTTTTTTTAAAACCCAAATATGGAGACGCGAGTGGTGTAAGGGGTGCTGCGAGATTAGGTAGAAGAACTACATATTAAAGATTCAATTTCAAGTTGAAATCAAAAAAAAATAAAATTCAAAAAATTTAAATAATAAAAAAAAATTTAAAAAAAAATAAATAAAACCATAGGTTGTAGAAAAATTTTTCAATATCAATTTTTTTTTTATAAATATACGTTCTCTTTTTAATTAAAAATAATGAGGAGAAGATAAATGAAAAAAATAATAATTGCTATTTTAGCAATAGTTTTAGCTCCAACACTTTCTTACGCTGGATCTAAAGCTGAAGTTCTTCACTGGTGGACGTCAGGTGGAGAAGCAAAAGCATTACAAGTTCTAAAAGATGATTTTGCTGCACAAGGTGGTGAATGGAAAGATATGCCAGTTTCAGGTGGTGGTGGAGATGCTGCTATGCAAACATTAAAGGCAAGAATCGTAGCTAATGATGCACCAGCTGCTGCTCAAATTAAAGGACCAACTATTCAAGCTTACGATAGAGAAGGTGTTGTAGCTCCATACAATATTGATGCTGTAGCTAAAGCTGAAGGTTGGGACAAACTTTTAAGTAAACAAGTAGCTGATCATATGAAATGTGATGATGGAAAAGCATATTGTGCTGCTCCTGTAAACATTCATAGAATTGACTGGTTCTGGGCTAACAAAAAAGTTTTAGATTCTAATGGAATTAAAATGCCATCTTCATGGGCTGAATTTAATGCTGCTGCTGATAAGCTTCAAGCAAAAGGAATTATTCCTTTAGCACATGGTTCTCAACCTTGGCAAGATGCAACAGTTTTTGAAGCTGTAGCACTTGGTATTGGTGGAAATGATTTTTACAAAAAAGCATTTGTAGATGCTGATGTTGCGACATTGGGTGGATCTACGATGGTAAAAATCTTTGATCAAATGAGAAAACTTAAAGATTATACAGATGCTGGTTCTCCAGGAAGAGACTGGAACGTTGCAACTGGAATGGTTATGGAAGGCAAAGCTGCATTCCAACTTATGGGTGACTGGGCAAAAGGTGAATTTGCTGCAGCTGGTTTAAAACCTGATGTAGACTATTACTGTGCAGCTACTCCATCTAACAATGGATACCTATACAATGTAGACTCATTCATTTTCTTTAAAATCAAAGGCAAAGAAAAAGTTGAAGGTCAAAAACTTCTTGCAAGTTTAATCATGGGTAAAGAGTTCCAAAAAGTTTTCAACATTTACAAAGGATCAATTCCTGCAAGACTTGATGTCCCTATGGATGAATTTGATAAATGTGCGAAAAAATCTAACTCAGATTTAAATACTGCAGCAGCAAAAGGTGGATTACTTCCTAGTTTTGCTCACGGTATGACTTTAGAACTTGGTGTAAAAGGTGCAATTCAAGACGTTGTAACTGAACACTTTAACTCAAATATGTCTTCTCAAGATGCTGTTAAGAGATTATCAGCTGCTGTTAAGGCTGCAAGTTAATCAAAGTAGTTAATCTAAATTATCATGCGCTATTTTATAGCGCATGATTTAATCTTTAATTAATTTTTTATGTATTGGTTGAAAAGAAATTTACCCAGATTAGTGATAGCACCATCGTTTGGCGTAATTGCTTGGTTTGTTTATGGTTTCATTTTCTGGACAATTTATATTTCTTTTACTAAATCAAAATTATTACCTAAATATGAATTTTGGGGTATTGACCAATATTTTAGACTTTGGTCGATGCCAAGATGGCATGTAGCAGTTGAAAATTTATTTATTTTTACCGTACTATTTATAATCTTATGCGTTTTCATAGGAATTGTACTTGCTATTTTGTTAGATCAAAAAATTAGAGCTGAAGGTTTTTTAAGAACGATTTATTTATATCCAATGGCTTTATCATTTATTGTGACAGGTACAGCCTGGAAATGGATATTAAATCCGTCATTAGGAATTGAAAAATTTGCTCAAGATATTGGTTTCGAAACTTTTACATTTGACTGGTTAGTAACACCAGGCATGTCTATTTACACAATAGTAATAGCAGGTGTTTGGCAATCTTCAGGTTTTATAATGGCCATCTTTCTAGCTGGTTTGAGATCTGTAGATGATGAGATAATCAAGGCAGCCAAAATAGATGGTGCAGGAATAGTATCAGTTTATACAAAAATTATTTTACCTATGATGAGACCAGTGTTTATGAGCGCACTTGTTATATTGGTTCACTTAGCGATTAAAAGTTATGATCTAGTAATTGCATTAACAGCAGGTGGTCCAGGAATTTCATCAGATATGCCTGCAGTATTTATGACACAAATGGCATTTCATAGAAGTGAAATTGGCTTAGCTTCAGCAAGTGCAATCATGATGTTTTTAACAGTTTCAGCAATCGTTGTTCCATATTTGTATTCAGAATTAAAAAGAGAAGATGACAGAAAATAATATTCAAACTTATAAAGATTTAGAAAAATCATCTAATACAAAAAAATTAATTTATAGATGGATATTGTTTATAATTTTGGGAGTTTTTGCTTTGTATTACATCACACCATTATATGTGATGATAGTTACTTCTTTTAAAACTATGGAGGAAATTAGACAGGGAAATTTATTTTCTTTACCAAGCTCTCTAGATTTAAGTTCATGGGATGTAGCATGGAGTGGTCAAGGTTTTTCTGCTGGAGATGTATATTTAAAAACATATTTTTGGAACTCTGTAAAATTAGTTGTCCCTGGAGTAATTATCTCAACTATATTAGGAGCGATTAATGGATATGCTTTAACAAAATGGAGATTTAAGGGAGATAGTTATATATTTTTATTATTCTTATTTGGAACATTCATCCCTTATCAAGCAATACTACTTCCAATGTCTAGAACATTAGGTTTCTTAGGTATATCAAATTCTATTTATGGATTAATTTTAGTTCATGTAGTTTATGGTTTATGTTTTACAACACTATTTTGTAGAAATTATTATATTTCTATTTCAGATGAAATTGTGAAAGCTGCTAGAATAGATGGTGCAGGTTTTTTTAAAATATTTTTTAAAATCATGTTACCGATCTCAGCTCCGATTTTGGTAGTTACTATTATTTGGCAATTTACCATGATTTGGAATGATTTTTTATTTGGTGCCACATTTACATTTGGTGAAGAGGCCCCAATACAAGTTGCTTTAAATAATATGGTGCTAACAAGCTCTAGTGTTAAAAGATATAATGTTGATATGGCTGCAGCAATCATAGCTGGGTTTCCAACTCTAGTTGTTTATGTTTTGGCAGGCAAATATTTTATTAGAGGATTAACAGCAGGGTCAGTGAAAGGATAACAAAATGGCAAATTTAAAGATAAATGACATTAATAAAAACTTTGGATCTACAGAAGTTTTAAAAGGAATTAATTTAGATATTAATGATGGTGATTTCCTTGTTTTATTGGGACCATCTGGATGTGGAAAATCAACATTATTAAATACCATTGCTGGATTAGAAACTTCTAATAGTGGTGATATTTTAATAGATGATTATCGTGTTAATGACATGGAACCTAGTGATAGGGATATAGCTTTAGTGTTTCAATCATACGCCCTTTATCCTGCTATGACGGTAAAAAAAAATGTTACATTTGGATTAGAGCAGAGAAAGACGCCTAAAGATAAAATTGAAGAGTCTTTAAATAGAGTATCAAGTTTATTGAAAATAAATGAACTTTTAGAACGAAAACCTTCCCAATTATCTGGTGGTCAAAGACAGAGAGTTGCTATGGGTAGGGCTTTAGTTAGAGATCCTAAAGTATTTTTATTTGATGAACCATTATCTAATTTGGATGCAAAATTAAGAGTTGAAATGAGAAGAGAGATTAAGAAGCTTCATCAAAATTTGAAAACAACTGTTGTATATGTGACCCATGACCAAACTGAAGCTATGAGTTTGGGAACAAATATTGCAATAATGAACCATGGTGTAATCCAACAATGTGATACGCCAAAAAATATTTATAATACTCCTAGTAATATTTTTGTTGCAGATTTTATTGGGTCTCCTTCGATGAATTTAATTAAAGGAAAATTAATAAACCAGAATGGAGAATTATTTTTTGCAAGTAACGATCAAACTAAAATTCCTTTAAATAAATATAATTTTAGAAATAAAATTAATGAAGACGAAAAAGAAATAACCCTAGGTATTAGACCAGAGCATATTTATATTGAGAAAAATGCATCTAATAATTTTGAGATTAATGTTAAATCAGAACTTTCTGAATATATTGGTCATGAGCAAATAATAACTTTTGATTTTTCAGGACAACAATTACTTGGGAAATTTTCATCAACTATCGATATTGATATTAATAAAGAATTTAAATTAAATATTGATATTAATCAGTTTTCAGTATTTGATACATTAACTGAAGAAAGAATATAATTGTGAAGGTTAAATATTCAGATTTAAAGAATAAAAGAATTTTTATCACAGGTGGTGGTTCTGGAATTGGAGCTTCTATAGTCGAACATTTTTGTGAACAAGAAAGCGAAGTATATTTTGTTGATATAAATGTAAAAGATTCAAAAAAATTAATAGATATCATTAATAAAAGAAAATTTAAAAAACCAACATTTATTGAATGTAATTTATTAGATATTAAAAAATTACAAAAAATAATTAAAAAAATAGTTTCATCTAAAGGAACAATACATTCACTTATTAATAATGCAGCAAATGATGAAAGACACACAACAGAAGAAGTTGATGAAAAATATTATGAGAATAGGATGGCAATAAATTTAAAACATTATTTTTTTGCAGCTCAAGAGGTTGTTAAAGGTATGAAAAAAGATAAAAATGGATCAATTGTAAATTTAAGTTCAGTTTCCTGGATGTTAGGTGAAGGTGACAAAGTTATTTATGAAACTGCTAAATCAGCCGTTGTTGGTTTAACAAGATCATTTGCTCAAGAGTATGGGAAATATAATATAAGAACCAATTCTGTTGTACCCGGATCCATTGCAACTGAAAGACAAATTAAACATTGGCTTACACCTAAATATAAAAAGTTAATATTAGAAAAACAGGCCTTAAAACGACAGCTAAAACCCGAAGATGTTGCAAAACTAGTATTGTTTTTATCTTCAGACCAGTCCTCAGGATGTACCAAGCAAAGCTTTGTTGTTGACGGTGGAATAACATAAAAAATAAAAGTGAAAAAATTTAAGCTTAGAAGTAAAGAATGGTTTGATAATCCTGATGATCCTGGTCTTACAGCTTTGTATTTGGAGCGATATTTAAACTACGGATTAAAAAGAGAAGATCTTCAGTCTGGAAAACCAATCATTGGAATAGCACAATCTGGCAGTGATCTTTCACCATGTAATAGACATTTTCAAGCATTGAGCAAAACAATTAAAGATGGAATAAGAGAAGCTGGTGGTGTTCCAATAGAATTTCCGACTCATCCGATTCAAGAAACTGGCAAAAGACCTACGGCAGCGCTTGATAGAAATCTATCATATTTATCTTTAGTAGAAGTTTTGTATGGATATCCAATTGATGGAGTTATTCTTACAACAGGCTGTGATAAAACCACACCTGCAGCATTGATGGCTGCCGCTACTGTAAATATTCCATCAATAGTATTATCAGGTGGGCCAATGTTAGACGGAAATTATAAAGGAAAAAAAGCTGGTTCAGGCACTATTATTTGGGAAGCAAGAAAATTACATGCAAAAGGTGAAATTGATTATGATGAGTTTATGGATATGGCGGCAGCTTCAGCTCCAAGTATAGGGCACTGTAATACAATGGGAACAGCATCTTCAATGAATTCAATAGCAGAAGCATTAGGAATGTCACTTCCAGGAGGAGCCATAATACCAGCTCCCTATAAAGAAAGAACAGATATATCTTTTAAAACTGGAAAACGAATTGTTGAAATGGTTTTTGAAAATTTAACACCATCAAAGATAATGACAAAAGAAGCATTTGAAAATGCAGTTTATGTTGCTAGCGCTATTGGTGCCTCAAGTAATTGCCCGCCTCATCTTACAGCTATAGCAAGACATATGGGTGTTGATTTTAATTTAGACCAATGGGAAAAATTAGGACATAGCATTCCTTTATTAGCAAATTGCCAACCAGCTGGAGAACATCTTATGGAAGGTTTTTTTAAAGCTGGGGGTATTCCAGCCATCATGAAAGAATTAATTAAAGACAAAAAACTTAACATCAAAGTTTTAACAGTTACTGGTAAAACTATTGAAGAAAATTTAAATATGAAAATTGATGTTAATAGAGATGTTATTAAATCATATGAAAATCCATTATCTCATAATGCAGGTTTTATTGTAATGAAAAGTAATTTCTTTAGTTCGGCTGTAATGAAAACTTCTGTTATTAGCTCTGAATTCAGAGAAAGATATTTATCAAATAAAGATAGTTTAAATATTTTTGAAGTAAAAGCCGTTGTTTTTGAAGGACCTGAAGATTATCATGCAAGAATAAATGATGATAATTTGAAAATTGATGAAAATTCAATTTTAATTATTAGAGGCTGTGGACCTGTTGGCTATCCAGGATCAGCTGAAGTAGTAAATATGCAACCACCTGATAAGCTTTTAAAAAAAGGTATCAATACACTTCCAACTTTAGGAGATGGAAGACAAAGCGGGACATCAGAAAGTCCGTCTATACTAAATGTTTCACCAGAGTCTGCTGTAGGAGGAGATTTATTAATAATTAAAACTGGTGATAAAATTAAGATAGATTTAAATAATAGTAGAATAGATTTATTAGTGTCAAATGAAGAAATTAAGAAAAGAAAAGAAAACACTAAGTTACCAATTTTAGAAAATCAAACACCATGGCAAGAAATTTCAAGAAAAATGGTAGGTCAATTGGAAACTGGTAGTTGTTTAGAAACTGAAACTGTTTTTTTAGATATAACCAATACAAAAGGAATGCCGAGACATTCTCATTAGAAAGGAACCTATGACAATAAGACTTAAAGATAAAAATATTTTAGTTACAGCTGCGGGACAAGGAATTGGTAAAGCAACAGCTATAGCATTTCACAATGAAGGAGCTAACATTATTGCAACTGATATTAATGACAAAACTTTAGAAGGTCTAAACAAAGAATATCCAAATATAAAAATACAAAAACTTGACTCAACAAAAAACAATGAAATTTTAGAATTTGTTAAAACATTAGAAAAAATTGATGTTTTGTTTAATGCTGTTGGTTTTGTTCATCACGGTAGTATTTTAGAATGTGAGGAAAAAGATTGGGATTTTTCCTTTGATGTAAATGTTAAATCTATGTACTTTATGTGCAAAGCAATATTACCAATGATGATTAAACAAAACTCAGGGAGTATTATTAATGTTTCTTCTTGTGCATCAAGCTTGAAAGGTTTTCCTAATAGATTTGTTTATGGAACTACAAAAGGAGCAGTAATTGGATTAACTAAATCAATTGCAGCAGATTATGTTAAACAAAATATTAGATGTAATTCTATAGCACCAGGAACAGTTT
>Ga0209223_10005771_pt1 | contig 10807 bp, 12 predicted proteins | sample COG_06_FD_184750 | JGI IMG/M metagenome (GOLD analysis project Ga0209223, IMG submission 184750) | Pelagic Microbial community sample from North Sea - COGITO 998_met_06 (SPAdes) (version 2) | ecosystem: Environmental > Aquatic > Marine > Neritic zone/Coastal water | place: Helgoland, sampling...
GACGGTTTTAAAACTAGAATACTGGCTAAAATTACCGCAATGACTATCATACAATTTATTAATAAATTTCATTTTGAACGAAATATTAATAATCTTAAAATTAATATAACCTAAATGCACAACGGGTGGAAAGACAGTTATTTTAATGGATGGCTTGGGCCTGGACTTACCGAATGGGCGAGTAATCATTCTTATGTAGCAGATGGAAACCTAATTTTGAGATCCTCAAGAAAAGCAGGAACAAACAAAGTAAATACAGGAATCATCACCTCTAAAACCAAGATAAAATATCCTGTTTACATGGAAACCAGGATATTGGTAAACAAACTAGAATTATCCTCAAATTTCTGGTTTTTAAGTGAGGATGCTAAAAAATAAATCGATGTTTTAGAAGTATACGGTGGTGCAAGTTCGGAATGGTTCGCTAAAAACATGTCCACTAACTTTCATGTATTCTACAGAGATCCAAATGACAATTCCATTATCAGTGATTTCAATGCTCAAAACCACATTCATGCCCCTAACAATTGAAAATGGAGTGACACATGGCTTACCTATGGTGTTTATTGGAAAAGTCCAACAGACGTAAGTTTCGTTATCGATGGTGTTGAATCTACTTCTGGTTTATGGCAAAATGCGGTGATGAAAGACAAAGATTACACAGGCGCTATTCTTGACAAATCACAATATAATATGAGTGAAGAATTATTTATGATATTGAATACCGAGGATCATGAATGGAGGTCAAATGCAGGCTTTGTGGCATCGGATGCGGATCTTGCCAACAATTCTAAAACAAAATGTATGTGGATTGGGTTCGTACCTACAAACCAGTTGCAACTGCTACTAATGCTCGAATTGGTCTAACTATTTGGTTGAAAGCCAACAACGGATCTGGAAAATATGTTTGCGCCGAAAAACCAGTTACAAACAATCCTTTAGAAGCCGATAGAAATAGCGTTGGTGCTTGGGAAAAATTCACTGTTGAAAATGCAGGTAATGGCTTAATTGCTTTGAAGGCTAGTTCTACCAACACCTATGTAAGTGCCAGAAAAGATGTGACCGGAAGTCCAATTAGAGCCTATCAAACTTTTATTGGAAGTTGGGAAAAATTCTCTTGGGAAAGCCAAGGAACAGGAAAAGTTGCATTAAAAGCAAATGGAAAGTATGTTCAGGCGCAATTACATCTAACAGATGCTCCATTAGCCGCAGTTGGTCCCAATGTACAAGTTTGGGAAACTTTTAATTGAGGGATCACTAGTGCTAAATTTGGGAAACAAACGAATAGCGATTTAGAAACTGAAGCAACAACAATGTACCCAAACCCTGCCAAAGATAAAATCACCATTTCATTTAATGAAAATGATCATTTTTCTTCATTACAAATTCTAAATTCAAATGGACAAGTTTTACTTCAAGACAGTATTGATGAAAATAGTAGTAACAAAACCATCGATCTATCTAATATTGCCGATGGTATGTACATTCTTCACCTATCAGGTATAGACTCTAAAACTATGAAATTTATAAAAGGTTAGTAAAAAGCAAATAAATAATAAAGCTATCCACATGAAGTAGATAGCTTTTTTTATTTAAATGAAATTACGGATTTATAGTCTAATTACTTTTTATTTAACTAACTTAACATATCAAATTTGCTATGTTATGAAATATCTACACCTTTTTTTCAAAAGATTTTCCGTTCTAATTCTTATTCTAATATCCATTTTTATTTTCACTTTTGAGTCCTGCGAATCTAAACAAAACAAAAATCTGGATCCAATGGAAGGTGTTTGGGAACTCACACATTTTTATCATACTGCAAATGGTGATACATTAATTATCGACACAAAAAAAACACAACACAAAATTTATTTAGATGGCTTTGTTATTTGGAATGTAAGTCCCACAAGTAAAACTGATGAATGGCATGGGTTTGGAACCTATAGCTTTTCTAACGATACTATAACAGAGAAACTGACATCCATGTCAAACTCTATGAAGAGTGATAACAATACATATATCATTCCAATTGAATTAAAAAAGAATATTTACAAACAAATCAATACATATACAGCTAACGATACTTTATATCAAAATATCGAAGTTTATAAAAAAATAAGTCAGTAATCTATGAAATGTTCTGTATAAATCGCCACCAGCTTAGATGGTTTTATTGCTACCCATGAAGATAGTCTTGATTGGCTTCATACCGCTGGGAATGGCAAGAATTTGAAACCAGAAAACGCAGATATGGGTTTTTCTAATTATTTAGCTTCAATAGACTGCATTATCATGGGAAGAAAATCTATGGAAATAATTTCTAGCATGAACTTAACAGAAGAACAATGGCCCTATGGAGACATTAAAATCATTATTCTCAGTAATACTACTTCCAAAGTACCTGAAAATTTGCATGGTAAAATAGAATTTTATTCTGGTGACCTATCAAAACTTTTACAAAGCTTAGAATCCAAAGGTCATAAACACGCCTATATTGATGGAGGTACAACCATTCAAAATTTCATCAATCATGGTCTTATTGAAGAAATTACAATAACTAGAGCCCCTGTTTTACTAGGAGAAGGAAAGCCTTTATTTGGAAAAACAAATAAGAATATCAAATTAACAAATCCATCAGTAATTGTATTTGACAATGATTTTGTTCAATTAAAATATAACGTTACTTACTAAAAAAAGCACCTCAATTCAAAGAACAAAGGTGCTTCTTGGGAAAAAATCACAGCAGGTTTGCCCAATACTTTAAGCGTTTGTAAAATACTTGTAAACCCTAAAAACTCAAATAAAATTTTAATGGCAGCTAATACAGGTGTCTACAAAAGTATCGATGGTGGAAAAGCATGGAATTCTAGCAATACCGGTTTGCCTAATAATGCGCCCAAAGATATGGCCTATTATTATGATGCATCCAATAATACCCTAATGTATTATTTAATCGAACAAACTAAATATTACAAATCTGGCAATACGTATGCCTCTACAGGCTGAATTTACAGAAATACCAATGCAGGAGATAGTTGGACTTCAATTACTGGTGATTTAGCCATTGATTTAACCCAAATCAATAGCTACACAACAAAAAACTTTTACAAAAAAACAGTGGCTCATTGGTTGGGAATCGACAAATCAACTATAGGAAATACCTACCCTACAAGTATATTACCTACCTATAATAGAATTGTCATCAACCCTAGCAACCCACAAGAAATCTATATTTCTCATAACGTAAAACATGATTATTCATTCGGACCATATGATGTATGGAAAACCATAAATGGTGAAAAAAACTGGTTTCCAGCCACTAGAACAGGATCATATTGGAGTAATGAAACTGACAAAAATTATTGGAACAATGTTAGAAATACTCCAAAAACATCTATCAACACTAAATTTGCGCATCTTCAACATGAAATGGAGATAAGAGAAGAACTTTGGGGATGCAGATTTCTTTCCATCAATTCAAATGGCGATTTATTTATTAGCCTTGACCAACGGATTTTAAAATCAACAGACCATGGTGCCAATTGGCCCCAAATAGATGACATAGAATCTAGTCCTGGTAGTAAAATTTGGACCGGGAAAGGTGGTAGCAACCTACCAGGTCGCATGATGTTAGTTGAGACAGGAATTCCAGGTAGAAAATTATTTTGCAGTGGTGAACATGAATTATGGAAATCTGCCAATTCAGACTCAAACCAAAGACCTATTGCAATTACACAAATAGAAGTTCAAGTAAACCCTGGAGGAGCTCATTCTACGGGTGCCGTAGCTGTACACCCAACAGATCCAGATATCATTTATACAGTACAAAATCGTCAAAACCATAGAGATGATTTTAGAAAATCAACGGACGGAGGCGCAACTTGGAATAACATTGGAGAAGTCATTGATTACCCCAACACAAACCTTTCTGCTGATGTGATGCATTGGAATTCTTTATTGGTTGATAAAAATGCTCCAAACAAAATAATTGTTTGTCTTACTAGCAATCCTGTTTCTGAGGTAGGTGGATTCAACAAATTAGATCATGGTAAATTTGGAGTATACAAAAGTACCAACGGAGGATCCACTTGGAATTTATCAAACAGTGGACTCCCAGAGGGTGGCAGTGTAAACAGAATGGCCCTATTCCCTTCTAACGACAATGCTGTATATGCTGCATTAAATAATGGTAGAAATGGAGTAAAAGTTGGCTTGTACAGATCTTACGATAGCGCTTCTACCTGGAACAAAATAAACACTTTGCCAGCTGACGTAACTTCAATTAATAATATATTCATAAATCCTAACAACAACGATATTTATATTGCTTGCGGAAGTTTTAGTGGTACTGCGGCGCAAGGAGGAATATGGAAAAGTACAGACAAAGCAGCAACATAGGTAAAAATATTTGAAATGCCTCAAGTATGGCAACTAGAAGTTTCAAAAAAGAACAATAATATAATTATTGCTACTGTTGGGAGACATAAATATTTTCTCAACGGTGGAGCATATATTTCAAGAAATGTAGGAACTACTTGGATCAAAGTGAGAAAAAACTTAGCGAACCATGATAGAATTACCGATATAAAAACAGATCCTGATGATGAAAATGTTTTCTGTTTATCAGAACTAGTAAGTGTTTGGTATAGAAGGCAATGGTACCCTTCAAGTACTACACCTTCCACAGGTGATGAGCACTTTTATATTCTTAACAGACAAACTTCTCAAAAAATAAGACCTTCAAATGATACTGATGGGGCTACCTTGATACAAGTTCCTTCATCATGGTCTGGAGATTTCACAAGATGGAAAACCATCGATACGGACAATAATTATTTCTATTTACAAAACATTGAAACAGGAATGTACTTTAGACCTGAGGGAGATTTGGATGGTGATGACTTAAGTCAAAGACCAACGAATTATACCGGAACCTATACACAATGGAAAAAGGTAACCACCCCGGATGGATATTTTTATTTACAAAATAGAGAAACCGGAATGTATTTTAGACCCGAAACAGATGCTGACAACGCTATTGTAATTCAAAGACCTATAAGTTATTCTGGTAATTGGACACAATGGAAATTCGAGTATATCGCAGGAAGCGCTTCAAAAGAAAATTTCAAAAAAAAAGTAATGCTTCCGATAACTCAAAATCTATTAGAATATATCCGATCCCATCTTCTTCCGGAAACATTCACATAGCATTGTCTGAAGAAACTCAAGCCACGATTACAATTTTCAACATCAATGGATCACAAGTCTATGAGGAGATTCACAATAGTAGCACTTCAACTATTTCAACAAACAACCTTAAAAATGGAATGTACTTTGTGGAGATTCAAACTGGGACTCAAAAATTAGTACACAAATTAATTATTAAATAGGAATATTAAGTCCCAACAATAGTCGTTTTGTGTTTTCAAAGCGGCTTTTTTTTATGAGTTTAACCCCTTTTTCAACTCACATTTATTGAACTTGAACATTTGTTCTAGTTACTGAGTTATTTGAACAAGAACTTGGCACTATTATAATGTAATATTGCCTAACAGTAATAACCAATAAACATTTTAAGATGAAAAAAGTAACACAATTATTCTTAACATTATTTTTATTTACAGCTATTGCAGGATTCTCTCAAGAGAAAAAAACCTTTAAAGGAGCCATGGAGCATGCAAATTTCACAGAACAAGAAACAATAGAAGCGACAAAAATCAATAAAGAAAAAAGCAAAGAAATAAAAGCAATTAGAAGCCAAAAATTGCCGAAAGAACAAGAAAAGGAACAAATCAAAGCCGTAAAACAAAAAACTACGCAAAAAATCAAAAAAGTAGTGGGTCCTGAAAAAATGAAAGCAATGAACTCTTACTGGAAAAAGTAATTGAATTCATATGAATCCTTTAGTTGAAAAGAGAAACCTTTGGTTTCTCTTTTTTTGTTCCAAAACTTTTTACCTATCTTTTCCGCTTTTCTAAAACATTTCAAAAAATTTAACGTTAATCCATTTATTCAAACGTAACTTTGCCAAACGACGCTGAAAACCTAATTTTGAATCTGTGCCGACCTACTAAAACAGTTCTATGGCAAGTAAAAAATCTTCTGAATTAGAATTCATTGCCTTAATGGCATTACTGATGGCCAATGTAGCCATGTCTATAGATTCCATCCTTCCAGGGTTATCACAGATAGGAAATTCTATTGGAAATCCTAGCAACACGGATTTGCAGCTACTCATTACTATGATTTTTTTAGGGCTAGGAATCGGTCAACTTATTTTCGGGACCTTGTCAGATAGTTTAGGGAGAAAACCGATTGTTTATTATGGTTTTACATTATTTATAATCGCAAGTTTCATTTGCCTGTTTGCTCAAGATTTAAGCACTATCTTAATCGGAAGGATTCTACAAGGCATTGGACTTTCCGCACCAAGAACGATAAGCGTATCCATCATTAGAGATAAATATTCGGGTAACTACATGGCAAGAATTATGTCATTTGTGACTGTAATTTTCATTCTTATTCCAATGGTTGCTCCTATCATAGGACAGCAAATTTTAATTTATTTCAATTGGCAAAGCATATTTTATTTTCAAATTTTATTTGCTCTAATCGTTTTACTATGGTTTGGATTCCGTCAAGAAGAAACTCTGATAAAATCTAACAGATTAAAACTTACAAAAGAACTTTTCATCAATGGTTCTAAAGAATTTTTCAAATTCAGGACAACCCTTTTATATACCGGAATCACTGGAATTATTACGGGATGTTTTATGGTTTTCCTAAGTGCATCCAAGCAAATATTTCAAGACCAATATGGATATCAGAACGCCTATGTCTACATCATTGCGGCAATCTCGTTCTTCCTAGGTCTTGCTACACTCTTTAACGGAACCATGGTATTGAAATATGGTATGAAAAGAATTTCAAACGTTGCATTCTATGTCTTTTCAATCATTTCTTTGCTTTATATTGGTTTATTTTTCAATCAGCCAAATCCAAATATTTTAACTATCTATATTTATATGGCAATTCAATTTCTATGTCTTGGATTTATTTTTGGAAATATCAGAGCTCTAACTATGGAGCCCATTGGGCATGTGGCAGGTATCGGAGCTGCCTTGTCTGGCTTTTTATCTACATTAATAGCTGTACCTATAGCCATGATAATTGGTAAATTCATCAACACAACTGCGCTTCCCATTTTTGTAGGATTTTTTATCTGTGGTTTGGTTTCACTATTAGCAATACGCTTGTTTTCCCGACCTTTCCATAAACAACAATAAGTAGCTAAAATAAAATTACTTCATCTTAAAAAAATAGCCCTTAACTTAATTCCATTAAACTACTCAAAATCTAATATCAAATTGTTAGCTAGTAGTCTAGTATTATCGTTTTATATAGCTATAAATCAGTGTTCTATAATTGAATTTCATTTTTTCATCTATTTAATATCAAGTAGAGTTTTTCACCTAAACACAAAATGTATTCTAATTTTGATACCCTAATAAACTTAGATACAATTATATGAAAACCATCATGAATACATTTATCGCCCTTTTAATCCTTAGTTTCAATATCATGACGTCTTGTAGCAGTGAAGAAGACATCCAACAGAATGATGTTAAAACTGAAACTGATGAACCATCAACTCCAATAGAAGAGGAAGAGAAAGAGAAAGAAGAAAACAATCTACCAGAATTGCCAGCCGACCAAAAATGGGTTCTTCAAGAAAATCTTTCAAACGAATTCAACTACGAAGGAAAAGATACGGATGAGTTTAATGATGATTGGAAAGTGGGTTACATCAATCCCTGGACCGGTCTGGGAAAAACAAGAAATAGCGACTCCCAGTCTTCAATCACCAATGGAGAAATGATTTATAAAGCAACTGTAGTTGGTGAAACCATAAAAACAGGTTGCATCAGCTCTAAAACCACCGTACAATATCCAATGTATATGGTTGTAAGAGCAAAAATTAGCGAATCTTCTTTATCTACAGCAGTATGGATGTTAAGTCAAGATTCTACGGAAGAAATTGACAATATGGAAGCTTATGGAGACAAAACAAATAGTTATTTCTCAAAACGATTGCATTTAAGTCATCATACCTTTATCAGAGATCCTTTTGATGATTACCAATCTTCTGGTCCAGAAACTTATTATGAGGACGGAAAAGGGACTTATTGGGCAGATGATTTCCACGAATATGGTGTTTTATGGCAAGATCCTTGGACATTAAAATATTACGTAGATGGTGAGTTGGTGCGAACCACTCCTAAAAATGAAATTGACCCAAGAAACCATACAAATGGGAATGGTTTGACCAAACCTATGTATTTAATCATAAGTGTCGCAGCACAATCTTGGAGAGAGAATCAAGGAATCAACTACCTCACAGATCCTTCTGTTTTATCTGAATCCAGATCTACAGCTCGTTTTGATTGGATCAGAGTTTACAAGCCTGAATAACAATTATATTTAAAATTTAGAGGAATTACTTTCATCATATATTTCTAATTTTGACTAGAATTCTGTAACTTTTGGACTAAATCATAACTTTTATGTCTAAAAAAATTGAAGCATTGTTAGAAGAATATGGTGAAAGTCATAAAAACAAAACCAACAAAGCCATACATTGGATCTGTGTTCCATTGATATTTTGGACCATAGTTGCCTTATTATATAGCATCCCAAAAACTCATTTAAGTTCCATTTTAGGAGTTAATATTTTTTCAAATTGGGCAGGTATAGCATTATTACTCGTAACCATATATTACCTATCCCTTTCCAAATCACTTGCAATAGGAATGTTTCTCTTTAGCCTAATGTGCATATATCTCTGTGAGTTCATAGAAACTTATATCCAAATCCCTTTATGGCAAACAAGTTTAATCGTATTTGTATTGGCATGGATTGGTCAGTTTTATGGTCACAAGATAGAAGGGAAAAAACCATCTTTCTTAAAAGATCTACAATTTCTATTGATTGGACCTGGTTGGCTATTACACTTCATTTACAAACGTTTGGAAATTAAATATTAATTCATGTGTTTTTTTTAGGGTAAATTGATTCTTTCTACGCTATTGTATATAGAGAGTCAATAACAACTTAAAAATCAACAAATATGAAACTTAATGTAGCAATAGTATTTTTATTAGTTTTCAGCCTTATAAGCTGTAACACCTCAAATAATTTAAACGCTGACAAAATATTTACAAATGCAAAGGTATATACCGTAAATGAAAATCAACCATGGGCGTGGGCCGCGGCGATTAAAGACAATAAAATTATTTTTGTCGGCTTATCAAAGGAAATTACTTCTTTCATCGATGAAAAAACAGAAGTAAATGATCTAATAGGAAAAACAATAATGCCTGGTTTTGTAGGTGCTCATGACCATTTAATTGCCTCAGGATGGACTTCCGCAGGAGTGCAAATATACGATGCCACTTCTAAGGCAGACGCCCTTAGAATGATCAAAGAAAGTGCGGAGGAATTAATGACCATCGCTGCAAGTAATGGAACTACCTCATTTTTATGTCCTGGAATTATTACACCAAATATAAAAGATGTTCATGGTGGTATGGAAAGAGATTTTGAAACAGCATTGGATTTATTACAAAACTGGGATAACCAAGGCAAATTAAAGTTAAGAACGGTAGCATTAACTATGTACAAAAGCGCCATTGGTAATCCTGAAAAATTAGTTGACTTTGGAGCTAAAATGAGTAAAAAATTCAATTCCGATAAAATTCGAGTAAATAGCCTTAAAATTCACCCAGAAGGAAATACAGTTGCCGGAACAGCTCCTCATTTTGAAAATTACCTAGGAACCAATTCCAATGGAGCATTTAATGTACAACCCAATGAGACAATGGCTATTGTGACTAAAGTGGAAAAAGTTGGATTGGATGTAATGATACATACGGATGGAGACCGCTCCTCTCATACAGCGGTGGAAGCAATTCTTGAAGCAAGAAAAATAAATCCAAATAACAGAAGTGATTTACATCATGCTATCTTTGTACATCCTGAAGACCAACAACGAATTATTGACAATCGAATCCCAATAAACTCAACCCCAAATTTCACAAATACTTTTGCCAATGGTGATATGGATAATATCAAAATGAGAGGAGTAAGTCAAGTAAACAGCTCTTTAGGAAGGTATCCACACTTTGCAAGAAACGGTGTTAGAGTTAGTATTTCTACTGATGTACCTAGTACACCACCTGCCATGCAAGGACCTTTATTTGTTGCACAATGTGCCGTTACACTTAAAGATGCTTCTGATGACGAAGCAAGAGCATTCCCTCAAAACAGAAAACCATTAACCATAGAACAAGCCATAAGAGCGATAACTATTGATGCTGCATGGCAACTTAAAATGGAAGAAAAAATTGGTTCTATTGAAGTCGGAAAACTAGCTGATTTGGTCATTCTAGAAAAAAGTCCTTTCGAAGTTGCTCCAGAAAAGCTAAAAGACATAAAAGTAATTGCAACTATTATGGACGGAAAATACACCTATCAATTCAACAAGACAATGGTCAACTCAATGTTTAAAAAAGTTCAAAATTATGCTGCACTACCTGGAATATTGAAAAGTTGTGATCATGATAACTTCAGTCAAGGACATCAACATTAAAAACTACAAATAATAAAAAAGCTCATGATGTTGGACAGCACCCCAAAAGTTGGACGATTAATATTATACTAATTAGAATAATGAGCTCGATATTTTATCGGGCTCATTCCTTTTAGTCTCCCAGATATTCTATCATTATTATAATAGCTAATATAG
>Ga0209223_10005779_pt1 | contig 10798 bp, 8 predicted proteins | sample COG_06_FD_184750 | JGI IMG/M metagenome (GOLD analysis project Ga0209223, IMG submission 184750) | Pelagic Microbial community sample from North Sea - COGITO 998_met_06 (SPAdes) (version 2) | ecosystem: Environmental > Aquatic > Marine > Neritic zone/Coastal water | place: Helgoland, sampling...
TCACGAAGGATCCCCCATAATTATTCCCGAAGACGGCACCGGCATTCTTGCCATGGACGGTGCGCATATCATGCTCATGACAAAGCCTGGCACATTTGCGCAAGGCACCTTCATTCCCCTAAACCTTAAATTTGAAAGCGCTGGTTTCGTGGCGATTAGACTGCAAAACACCGGAGCGGCAGTGATGAACCATGGCCTGTCCAATAGCGTCTCCGAAACACCAGCGCCTACGCTGGAATTAAGCTGGGAAGACATACCTACCAAAAATGGTGCAAAATTACGCCTTGAAACAAACAACTTCACGTTTTCTCGCGCGGACGACGATGCGGCGCATGTGCCAAATGAAGGTCACGCACATGTTTATTTAAATGGCCTAAAGCTTGGTCGCCTCTATTCCAATACTTATCAAATCGGCGCACTTTCACCGGGAAACTACACCCTATCAGTCGTATTAAACAGCAATGACCATCGCCCCTATGTAAGCGATAGTGGTCCAGTCATAGGCGCTCTAATATTCGAGATCCAAGATTAACGTTCGACAGGTTGTAATTAACTTTAGCTTGGAAACATAACATGAGACCATTAGAGGCATGACACGACAATACTGAAGAAGCTTCGGGTAGCAGAGCAAACATAAAGGCGCCCTACGATCTGCAACCGACAGCGCCGTGCAGGCTGCTTTGCCGGCGTCTGACAAGGCGTACCTCTTCTAGTCTTTGCTCCACATCTCTGGCAAGGTTAATCAGGACCAAACCTCGATGGAATGCCCTTTTCGAGGTTACTGTTTTTCATGCTCTAATCTCCACCGTTAATGGGGTTTTATTATACCCCATTTTAGACAGTGTAGCTAGGTATTGGTGACTAAGCGCAATAATCAATCCTCTGTTCAACATCTGACGACAGTGCTGCCCATAGTCCAGAAATTTGAGCTAAGTGCCTTTCCGATAGTTTATCTCCATCAGCAATCAATTCTTTGATTTTCGCCATTGAAAACTCATCGGATCTCTTCACTGTCCCAAAGCGGTAGCATCGATCGCAAACTTGTTTTCCAAAATCAGTAACGCCCATGGCTTGGCTCTCAACTAAGTTTGAAACAAATTGGGTTCGTTTAGATCTATGGCCCCTCGGCTTAGTATCGTATCTCCTTAGCACGTTTTCTAGATTATTCTGAAATTTATTAAACTAGTGGTGCTGTCAGACTGTTGAGAACTCGAATCATATTGTAAGTCAGATGACTTCAAGGCTCGTTTTGAAATAACAAAATGAATAGTGTTTCGTTATTAGAAAATACTACAAAGTCACTCGTCCTATCTCCAGTGGTTTTGTCTAATAAAACCATTAAATAATAACCTGTTAACAAAAACTTTCACGCGTTATGCCCATTACAAAACTTTAGTTCAGCCTTTATTCCAAATTTTTACCTTCCATGAGTACTTCAGCGAGTACCGATACTGCCAAAGTACGTGGATCTCTTGCAGATGGAATAAGCCCAATGGGGCCGCGAACCCTATCTATTTGTAAATAATTTGCACCAGCCGCCTCTAATTCTAATTCACGCATTTTTTTTGCTCGATGGCTGCCTTGGGCGCCAATATAAAATGCTTTGCTATTAAGCACATTCATTAAAATTTCTGGTTCCCAATCATGGTCATGAAAAAACAATAAAATCGCACTCCACTGATCAATCTGAATAGATTTGGGTACATGAGGATTTGTTAAAAGAATTTTAGGGTTGCTTGTAGCACCACCTGCGTCCAGCGTCTCCACCTCAGATGAGCATAGTACATTCGGGTAGCCCATAATTTCAGCCAAAGAAGAAAAAGTTGCGGCTTCTGGTCCGTTTCCAAACACAATAAATTTTATTTCTGGACGATAATTAATAAAAAATAAATTTTTACTTTTATACTGTTCATTCGCACCAGAACATTGAAGATTTCCAGAGACTAAATCTACATACAATCTGACTGCTTGTCGAGAATCTAGCATTTCAACAAGTTCCCCAAGAACTTTTTCATCTGGACGCGGAATTAATATTATATCCATTCCACCACCACAAGGCAGTTGGATATCCATGTATGGTGAACCAGTACCGTATCGAACTATTTTTGCCCTTTTAGTTTCCAAGGCTTCTAAGGCATGGCGGGCCAGATCAGATTCTATGCAACCTGAAGATAACGTTCCAATAGTAGATCCGTCAGAAAATAGACGCATAACCGCACCGACAGGGCGATAAGAGGGTCCGTTTACGGCAGTAATCATGGCCAATACGTTGTCCGGCGAATTGCGCCGAAAAACGTCAACAGTTACAAAAGAAGGTTTAAAATTTTGTTTAGGCATTTTTAATTTCAACTTTACTTTTATTTAGTCCCACCAATCTTAACTCGTATCTTTCTTTTCATTCTTCATCAGAATAAATAATGCGCAAATAGTTAGCAAAACTCCTGGAATAACATAAGATTGAGGCAACCCATTACCGATCAAAACTTCCCACAATATAACCCAAACTGGGGTCAGATAGGTATAAGCCATAACTTTTGCTGAGGGGAGCCGCATTGCTGCAAATTGCAACAATACAAAGCTTATAGCCGTCGAAAAAATAACTAAATAACCCAATGTTAACCACACCATTGTAGGCAGATTGAACCAGTCGGTCATACGGATATCATTGTAAGAAATTATAATTAATAGAAAGGATCCCGCAAACAAAGTTCCAAATGTAAATGTAATTGCACTTTCGCCTCGGTTTAGTTTTGGAATCATAGGAGTATATATACCAACAATAATGCATCCATATAAATAAATCAGTTCTCCCTGCCCCAATTTGAAAGTCTTTAATGCTTGTAAGTCACCACGCAAAATTACCCAAATGGCACCTATGGCAGCAAGAATTAGTGCCATTGCCATACGTATTGACATAATTTGGCGAAGCAAAATAAACGCGAACGCTCCACTGAGAAGTGGGATTAATGTAAAAACAGCAGCTGATGACACTGGAGAGGCAGTTTTAAGGCCCAAAAACATGCAAACAAAATAGAAAGACTGCAAGCCACCTAAAATTAAATATCGCCACGGCGCAGAAAAATGTGAACGTTTGAAACCAGGACCACAAAAGGTCACTGCTCCCATTACCAGTGTAGCCAAAGAAAACCTAACAGCACTAATAGCAGTTGGCGCAATTTCATTCGCTACGATGCTACCTAAACTAAATGAACCCGCAACTAAAGCAGCATAAGTAAGCATTGCCAAGTGCCCGTGAAGGTACTGGGGAACCTTAGACAGGTTACTATTAAAGGCCGAAATAGCCATAATTTATCCCCAAAATAATCATAAAATTAGTACCAACTTTTCTCAATCAGCCTTCTTAAATAACGATCGAATCCATGCCCTAAACGCACGTACAAAAAGACCAAATCCAGAAACTGCATTACTAGTTTGAACTCTAACTGGTTCGTGATCGGTATCCTCTAATTTGTCTCCATCAATTAGCATCAATGCTGTTTCTACATTTTGTACAAAATCAGCAACAAGGACATTTGCAATTTCTTCAATCAGCCCAGACCGCCCGATTTGGGCAATTGATCCCGAAAGCTGCACGTCGGCATCAACTGAAGCTGTTGTATTATCTGTGTTTGCCTGCAATTTACAAACCATAGACATTTTCCCACGGCTTGAACCTTTTTTATCTACACCTTTCCCAGTAAGACTAATTTCATGAACCGCTTCATCATAAACCACCTCAGCCACACCAACAAAATTGGTCTGAAAAGGTCCCACTTTCATAGAAAGTTTTCCATTATGCTTACCATCATCTCCTGTCCCATGATACTCTGCCCCTGGTAGGCAACCTGCAACCTGTGGGATATCCTTAAAAAAAGACCAAACCTCCGATAACGATCGTGAAACTTCAAATGTCTGCTTGATTTTCATAAATTACATCCTTACTAATTTTTTTTTAGATATATTTCTGATTAATAAGCTAACTTCGTTCCTCACGAACGAATGCCTTGCCAAGTGCAGCAGGTGCACCACTTGAGTTTTTGCCGAGGCTGGCCCAAATCATTACCGCTAGTGTCGCAAGATACGGTAACATCAACACAAAGTATTGCGGCACTTGTAGTCCGATTGCTGCTACCCGCGGAATGAGCGCTTCTACACAGCCAAATAAAACAGCTCCCAACATTGCTGTCCAAAAACGCCAACGCGCAAAAATCACCAAAGCTATTGTAATCCACCCCCTACCTCCAGACATTCCATCAACCCAAATTTTTGACACAACAACAGATAGATAGCCACCAGCGAGACCAACCAGCATACATCCAACAACTACAGCTAAAAAACGGTGATATAAAACAGACACTCCTGCAGAGTCTGCAGCTTCTGGATTTTCTCCAACAGCTTTTATACGAAGACCAATTTCTGTTTGGTCAAAAATATATACAGTCGCAGCAAATATTAAAATCGTTGAATATACTATAATATCATGCCCAAAAATAAATCTTCCAATTATTGGAATGTCTGCCAACAACCCAAAGTTTAGACCACCAATCCCCACAAAAGACTTATTAGTCCACTCCATTTGTGTGGAAACTAAGGTTGTCAAACCCTGAGCCAAAAAAACCATAGTTAAACCCGAAATTACTTGATTAACGCGCATTACTATAACCAAAAAAGCAAAAATTAAGGATAGAAAACCAGCAGCAATTGCAGCTATTAATAACCCAAAATAAGGCCCACCAGTCAAAATTGTGGCCCCAACACCGGCCATCGCGCCCATTAACATAAAACCTTCCGCACCAAGGTTTAGAACTCCAGATTTTTCACAGATAATTAGTCCCAACGTGGCCAGAGCAAAGGGCACCGCAAACTGTGGTACTATTGAAATCCAATTAACTAGAAAATCCATGCCAGCATTCCTTATTTAATAATATTGATGCGGTGCTGGATGAAAAACTCAGATGCCGCAACGCAAATAACAATTATCGCTTGAATAAGCTGAATCATGGCAAATGGTATTTGGTAAAATACCTGTAGTGATTGGCCGGCAACCATTAAGATCGCCATCATTAACGCAAATATAACAACAAGAATTGGGTTATTGCGAGCTAAAAACCCAATTAAAATACCCAAAAATCCATACCCAATAAAAAACCCTTGAGTTAGTCGACTATCGATCCCAGCGCTGATAGTAAAACCAGCAAGACCAGACAATGCCCCAGAAATAAGTGCAGCAATTGATACCATTAAAACTACCTTAATACCTATACTCTTTGCCATTTTCGAATTTGCATATACAAATTTCAAAATATAACCAAAACGGCTCAAAGATAATAACCAAGTCATCAAAACAACAAATACTAATGCAATAACTACAGAAACATTAATTTCTAATCCCATAACATTATTAAGTCGCTCTGATTTTTCATAAATCTTAGAATTTGGAAAAAACGTTTCTGGATCCTTCCACGGCCCATAAAGGAGGTGCAACAAAAAATTAAAAGCAACATAGTTCAACAACAGGGTACTTATAATTTCGTTTACACGCAATTTAACCGATAGAAACAACGGTAAAATCATCCACGCCATACCAAACAACATAGCCATTGAAGCCATTAAATAAATTCGAAACTGCTCGGGCCCAACGTCATATGTTGCGATTAATGTTGCGCCAATAGCCCCAAAAATTACTTGCCCCTCAATACCGATATTCCAGAATCGAGCTTTAAAACCAATGGCTGCTGAAAGTCCAACAATAGTTAAGGGCGCAGCGAGAGCTAAGACTGCATTAATACTCCGGCTACTTGTAAAAATAGAAAAAATAAACTCATTTAATAAATCAGGCGCACTAATTCCAACAAACATCAAGGTAACAGCAGAGACAAGCAGACCAATGCCCAAGCCACCACAAATAACTAGCGCCTGATTGCGTTTGGACATATTTTCTCGAATTTCCAGGTTAAATCGCTGTAGTAAATTACGTCTGCTTTGGGACGCTGATTTATGCATTTCCAGCCATCGCTTTACCAATTTTATTTCTATCTGCAGGCACCTCAAATTCTGCAATGATTGAGCCCCTACTCATAACTCCGATACGGTCTGACATTAACATCACTTCATCTAGATCTTCGCTAATCAAAATAACTGCGCCACCACGATCACGGGCAGCCAATAGATGTTCATGAACTGCAGATGAAGCGCGCACGTCTAAACCTCGACATGGGGAATGGGCAACTACTATTTTTGGTAATCGAGAAAATTCTCTTGCAATTACAAGTTTTTGCGCGTTTCCGCCTGATAATAGACCAGCTTTTTGTCCTTGAGACCTTACTCCCCGAACGTCAAAATCTTGTATCGCTTGCGCCGCAGCAGCGCGCGCTCGACGGCGTTGAACAACTAATTTACCAAATTCACCGGCCAAGACACCGCTTATAGCAAAATTTTCATCTACATTAAGATCATTAGCCAAACCGTGGGAGGCACGATCAGAGTGAATACAAGCAACTCCATAATTTCGCAGCTCAATTGGCTTAGCTGCCTCAATATTTCCATAACCATCTAACTCTATAGTTCCAACATCAGCACGTAAAAGACCACTTAGAATGGAAACTAATTCATTTTGGCCATTCCCCCCTACACCGGCAATTCCATAAATTTCACCCGAACTGACATTAAAACTTAGGTCAGAGATCACTTGAACACCATTAATGTCCGCCATGGACAATCTATCTATCATAATTTTGGGCGTAGTTACGACTTTGGAACGTTTTGGACTTTCGACGACGGACTCACCCACTATAAGATTTGCAAGAACATTAGCGTCCATATTTTTGGGAAGCACGGTATCAACAGTTATTCCATTTCTCATTACCGTAATTCGGTCAGCAAAAGTCAGGGCCTCACGAAGTTTGTGTGTCACAAATACTACAGAACAGCCAGATGCTGCTAAGCTTCGCATAGCAGTAAATAAATTATCAGATTCGCTGTCAGTAAGAACGGCCGTTGGCTCATCAAGGATAATTATTTTTGCATCTGCGGTCAAAACCTTCAGAATTTCTACCCGTTGTTGTTCCGATATCGAGAGTTGACCAACTGGAGTATGTAATCCTACGGTAAACCCAATACGTTCAGACACTTCAACGGCTTTGGCGTTAAGACGATCCAGCGACGCTTTATATGGTCCCGTACCGTTTTCTAATTGTATGTTTTCAAGCGCTGTAAACGGCTTGACTAATTTGTAGTGCTGGTGAACCATTCCAACGCCAAGATTATGGGCGTCGTTCGGACTTTTTATTAAAATTGGCTTGTCATAGTGCAAAATGGTTCCTGAATCAGCTGTATACAAACCACAAACAACATTCATCAAAGTTGACTTACCAGCACCATTTTCACCAAGAAGTGCGTGGACTTCGCCATGTTTTAGATCAAAACTAACATTGTCCAGCGCAACAAACTTACCAAAAGTTTTAACTATATTTTTGAGAGATAAGACTGTACCGGCAACATTATCTGTTGCCGGTAAGTCTCGGTTGTAGGTATTAGTGATAGTCATTTTATTGGCTAATTACACCCTGAATAGACCAATCCATACCCCAAAGGTCTGCGTCACTGAGGACCTCGCCTTGTGATACACGTACTGTACCGCTAACATCGGTGACCGGGCCTGCATAGACGTGCTTTCCACCAAGTATGGCATCACGCTCGGCCATGACCATTGCTTTTAGCTCACTACTAACAGCATCACCACAACAAGCTATATCAGTACCACCATCTTTTATTGCAAGATATGCTCCCCATGGGTTTGGCACCCATCCCCCAGCAACAATTTTATTAATCTCAGGTACAAGGTACTGATCCCAGACCCAAGCAGATGAGCATTGCGTAGCTTTACTAAACTCTGACAAATCACGGTGGTGACCAGTACTGTAAATGCCTTTTTCTTGCGCGACCAGTTGAGGCGTTGGAGTATCAACATGCTGACCAATTACATCAATCCCTTGCTCTATCAGTGCTTCAGCAGCTGCTCGCTCCTTTACTGGATCGTTCCATGCACCAGTAAACACAACGGACAATGTCGCGTCAGGGTTTACTTGTCTAGCTCCCAATAGATAGGCGTTCACTGTCCAGTTAACAATTCCAAACTTATTGGCAGCAACAAAACCTAATTTATTAGATTTGGTTAAACCGCCAGCGACCATTCCGCACAAATACTGGCTCTCATAAGTACGCCCGTAAAATGATTGTAGGTTAGCAGCGTTAGTAGTCCCAGCTGGATTGAGAAAAGCTACGTCCGGATTCTCGTTAGCTAATTCTAAAAATGTATCAGAATAACCAAATGCAGAGCCAATAATTATATTGTGACCCCGTTCAATCAACAGCTCAACTGCCGGACGTATAGCTGTGGCATTTTCGGGAATATTTTGTACCACAGGTATTTTTACACCAAGTTCAGCCTCAACTTTAATGCGTGCCTCGTCCAGGGCCTGTGACCATCCACCATCATTAGTTTGAGAAAAAATAACAAGTGCCGGATTTGGGCTGCCCTTAAGTTTAAAACCTTCCGCTATTGCCAAGTTTCCTGTGGATATAACCATCGCAGTTATTAAAAATCCAATTTTCTTCAACATTTAACATTCCTCCATTTTGATGTTTTTACCTATTTTATATTTTTATTTAGGTATTTAGGTTGAGCCCAATACTATTGCCTCTTGAATCATGCTCGGGGTAATCGGCACATGCCTAAACGTGCGATCAGTCACATGCTTTAGCGCATCTTCTATTCCCGACGCCACAGTAGTGCCGACAGCGATACATCCAGCCTCTCCAACACCTTTGATCCCCAGCGGATTACCAGGAGCTGGGGTCTGAAGGTGATGAATTTCTAAACTTGGAATTTCGGTAGCATAGGGAATCAAAAAGTCCACAAAACTAGCATTAGTTGGGTTGCCATCTTCGTCAAAATCTATGTGCTCATAGAGCGCGCCCGCTATACCTTGTGCGAAACCACCTAACACCTGACCCTCAACAATTGTCGGATTAATCATGTTTCCACAATCATGGATGGTCACGTATTTATGAAAGTTTACTTGACACGTAATTGGATCAATTTCCACAATAGCAGCATGGACGCCGTAAGCCCAAGTGGCACATTCAGGACTAAAAAAATCTGTATCCTCTAAGCCTGGATGCTGGCCTTCAAACAACGCAGGGCCATCATGGCGGCTTGCTGGAGCAAATTGCGTTGCTGCCTTTGCCGCCTCGTTAAATGCATATCTCAGGGGGTTGCTTGCGGTTGCCACTGTAGATAAAGCAACTTTTCGATTTGTACCCTTCACAAAAGCGTGGCCATCTTCAAGATCAACTTGCGATATATCCGCTTCCATCATATTGGCAGCAGCCTCAATCACTTTTTTACGAACTTTTATAGCTGTCTTATGAATTGCATTTCCTGAACAGACGGCAGCACGGCTTGCAAAAGTTGCCACACCCCACTCAAAAGTTCCAGTATCTCCCTCAACAAGAATTACATCTTTAACTGCAACGCCTAATTGGTCTGATACGATTTGCGCAAACACTGTTTCATGGCCCTGACCCTGCCCGGTCAGACCAGTATTAACATAAACCTTACCAGTGATTGGGTGTATTTTAATATGGCCGCCCTCGTAAGGTCCCAATCCCGTTCCCTCTACGTAAAACCCAAGTCCAATCCCCAGATATCGCCCCTCCGACTGAGCAATTTTTTGTTTTGCCTCAAAATCATCCCACCCTATTTCCGTACGCACCATTTCTAAAGCTTTAAGATACTGCCCGCTATCTTGGATGACTTTCAAACCATCAGCAAAAATTAATCCGTCGCGCTCATATGGAAATTCATCATCTGAAATTAGATTAATACGTCTGATCTCCATCCGGTCCATACCAAGATCATCCGCTAATTGGTCTACAGCTCGTTCAATCGCAAAACATGCATGAGGACGCCCACAACCACGGTAAGGCGTTACTGGAACCGCTGGTGTGTAGACAGCTTTAAAAGAAACTTCTATATTAGGAATTCTGTACGGCCCAGCAATTGACGTAGATGCAACCTGAGCAACCGCAATCCCATAGGGGATAAATGCGCCCGTATCATGGAGAAAATTATCGCGTAACGCTATTATTTCTCCAGTCTTCTTAGCGTACAACTCCATGTGATGTATCTGTGTTCGCTCTTGGTTTGAACCAATAAAGTTTTCCCGACGGTCCTCGATAAATTTGACTGGCCTTCCAAGTGTCATAGCCGCAAGCGGCACAAGCACTTCATCCGAGTGTGGAAACATAATTTTTTGGCCAAACCCTCCACCAACGTCTGGAGCTATCACTCGCACTTTATCCTCGTCCAATTCAAAAAGTGACGCGAGCCCACCACGCACTCCCAAAGGAGCTTGAGTGCCATCCCAAACGGTCAGCTGACCTGAAATATGATCAAAGTGAGCTGCAACTGTTCTTGCTTCCATGGGCGAAGCAGTTGAACGATCGACCTGTACTGTAATCCGTGTAACGTGCTCAGCTTCAGCAAATGCTGTCTCTGGATCACCAGAAATTTGAGTAAAATCTGCTGCTATATTATTTGGATGGTGATGAACAAGCGGTGCACCATCTTTGACCGCCTCTTCTATATCCATTTCGACTTCAAGTGGATCATAGTCAATATCCACTAATTGAACCGCATCCTCAGCCACGTAGCGATCTATCGCAACAATCATAACCACTGGTTGCCCAACATAGTAAACATCATCACGAGCCAAAGGTCGAGCAGTCCTCGGAT
>Ga0209223_10005780_pt1 | contig 10797 bp, 10 predicted proteins | sample COG_06_FD_184750 | JGI IMG/M metagenome (GOLD analysis project Ga0209223, IMG submission 184750) | Pelagic Microbial community sample from North Sea - COGITO 998_met_06 (SPAdes) (version 2) | ecosystem: Environmental > Aquatic > Marine > Neritic zone/Coastal water | place: Helgoland, sampling...
CCATTCGGAATTTTCAAGAGCGATTCTTAAAATTTATCGATGAGCTTTTACCGGCCCAAACCCACGATTTCTTTTATCCGGTAATCGAAGATATTGCCACAAACCCAAGGACCGGACTGCTGTCTTTTACGCTGATTTTAGCGCTTTTCACTATGGCCAATGGAGTGAGCGCAATCTTTAGTGCCTTTGAATACTCGGTACATGTGACCATTAACCGAGGGTACATACGACAATACATTATTTCAGTTGGGGTCGCCATACTGCTTTCGCTTATTTTGATCCTTACCTTGGGGGGCATTGCCTACGGGGAGTTCTTGATTAATTGGCTCAAATCCGATACCTTGATTGACAATGATCTTTTTTGGATTTCGGTGGTGCAATATTTGTTTTTTGTGGTGATGTTGTACGTGATTGTTGCGGCCTTGTACTACTTCGGTGTTCAAAAGCGAGGAAGCAAAGGGTTCTGGTCCATTGGGGCTTTGGCCACCACGGTATTAATCTTACTGACCACTTATGGTTTTGGGGTCTACATTAATAATTTCTCAAAGTACAATGAGCTTTATGGCTCGATAGGGGCCCTGCTGATCATGCTTTTTTATATTTGGCTCAATGCCAATTTGTTGTTGCTCGGCTTTGAATTGGATCAGTCTCTGCGCCGACTTAAGGAGCGTTTTGTGCCCTAAAAAAAATCTGCTGATTAAACGTTTATGCCCTTTATTGATGTCATTGTTCCCTTGCCCATAAACCAAACCTTCACCTATCGGGTCCGTGAGGCAGAAGCTTCTTTTCTTAGACCGGGGATGCGTGTTGTGGTGCCTTTTGGAAGAAATAAATTACGTACGGCATTAGTTTATGGGGTTGGCGCTCAAGAATTACCAGAATATCAGACAAAGGAAATTGATCAAATTCTTGATCAGCGGCCTATAGTGAGTGCGATGCAATTATCATTTTGGCAATGGATGGCGCGCTATTATATGTGCACTTTAGGTGAGGTCATGAAAGCGGCACTGCCTGGGGCCATGCTTCTGGAGAGTGAAACCTTTATCGCGTCTTTGAATCCTGATCCTAACGCTTGGGAAAATTTAAGTGACGCAGAATTTTTGATTATGGAGGCCTTGTCCGCTCAACCGCGACTTTCCATAGATGAGGTTCGATCGATTCTATCGCGAAGTTCAGTAATGGGGGTCATCTATGCCCTTATTGATCGTGGTTTGATTGAAGTTCAAGAGCAATTGGACGATAAGTACAAACCCCTTATGCGACGTTTTGTGCGTCTTAATCCCGATATTTTAGGTGAATCTAGTTTAAAACTTATTTTGGAGGGACTGAATCGGGCACCGAAACAACGCGAATTAATGCTTTATTTACTTTCTAAACCACATGAGGAAGAGATTCAGCAAACCCAATTACTTAAGGCAGTTCAAGCGACGTCGAGCGCATTAAACGCGTTAATCGATAAACAGTGGGTGCTTGCCCAGGAACACGCCTTAGATCGCCTTTTGCCGCACGAGGGCCCCACAGAGGTTCTTTCGGAATTGTCCCCCGCTCAGAAACAAGCCTTTAATCAAGTCAATACTTACTTTGATCAGGGTAATGTCTGTTTGTTGCACGGCATTACATCGAGCGGAAAAACTCGGGTGTACATGCATTTGATGCAACGATTCATAGCGGGCGGAAAGCAAGTCTTGTTTATCGTGCCAGAAATTGCCTTAACCACCCAATTAATCAGGCGATTACAGCGATTTTACGGACCTCAAGTTGGGGTGTATCACTCGCGTCAAACCCCGGCAGAGCGCGTTGAGCTTTTCCAGAAAGTAAAAAAAGGAGATCCCTCGGTTCACATATTGGTTGGGGCGCGCTCTGCAGTATTCCTGCCTTTTAAAGATTTGGGCTTGGTTGTTCTTGATGAATCCCACGAGCCCTCATTGAAACAACACAGTCCTGCACCGCGTTATCACGGTAGAGATGCAGCGATTATGCTGGCGCACTTAAATAGCGCAAAAGTTCTTTTAGGCTCTGCCACACCTTCCTTAGAAACTTACTATAATGCGCAGCAGAATAAATTTGGATTGGTTTCTTTGAATGAGCGCTTTGGAGGAGCCACGCTGCCCACTATAGAGTTAGTTGATTTGGCTGAGCAATATCGCAAGAAATTGATGCGACAACATTTTAGTGCGCCCTTGATTACGGCCATAGAGGAGACTTTGTCTCGCAAAGAGCAGGTTGTTTTATTTCAAAACCGACGTGGGTTCTCGGCCATGATTGAATGTTTAACCTGTGGGCATATTCCGCAATGCCCCGATTGTGACGTGAGTTTAACCTATCACAGTCATCAAGAGGTATTGCGATGTCATTATTGTGGTCATCAACAGGGGGTGCCTCATGCCTGTATGGCCTGCGCAGGCCCTCAGCTGGACCGAATCGGCTTGGGAACGCAACAAATTGAACTTAATCTACAAAGCTTATTTCCAGCGGCTCGATTGGCTCGAATGGATCAAGACACCACCAAAGGGAAGCATGCCTTTACTCAGCTCATTGAGCGCATGAATCAAGGTGAAATTGACATACTCATCGGAACCCAAATGCTGGCCAAAGGTCTGGATTTTGACCGCGTGTCTTTAGTGGGCATCCTCAACGCGGACCAATTGATGAATTTTCCTGATTTTCGCGCTCAGGAGCGGGCCTACCAACTCATGTCTCAAGTAAGCGGTCGTGCGGGTCGACGTGGTATTCAGGGACGAGTGATCATTCAAACATATACTCCGGGACACCAATTGCTCCAGCAAGTCATGGCCGGAGATTACAAAGCCATGTATGACCAACAAAGTCAACAGAGGGAGCAATTTCAATATCCGCCATTTTGTAAGCTCATCCGCGTGACGATTAAGCATCGAGATTTGAAACTCAGTCAAGCGGCGGCTACATGGTTATTTAAAGTAATCGAGCAAAAGATGGGATCCTTGGTTTTGGGACCGGTCGCACCGCCCGTCTCGAGAATAAGAAATCAGTACATCCAACAGCTTTTAATTAAAGTGCCGCAACAACAATCCTTATCTAAAACAAAGGGTTTTGTGACCAAAGTATGGCAACGTTTTATCGCCCAAAAAGAATTTGCGCGCGTTAGCGTGTCTTTTGACGTAGATCCTGTGAATTAAAAACTAAGCTTTACCCGCGGCGGCGGCCAAAGCGGCAACCAAATCAGTTTTACGATTTCGGCTCAAGGGGAGGCTTTGATTTTCCAGCTCTATTTGTTTGCTGTTGTAGCGTTGAACCTTATCTAGGTTAACGATATACGATTTGTGGATGCGCAGAAAACGATCCTCTGGGAGTATTTGTTCGAAGGCTTTCATGGTAGAGAGGACCACCAATGAGTCATGTTCTGTGACAAGCTTTACATAATCCCCTAATGCTTCAACGTATTTCAGTTCACTCAAGAAGACTTTACGTTTTTTAAGGTTGCTCTTGACAAAAATAAAATCCTCGTCGTCAAATCCTTCTTCATTGCGCAATTTATAGTTGACGATGGCTTTATGAACGGCGTTTAAAAAACGATCTTTTGCAATGGGTTTACGCAAATAATCGATGGCGTCGTAGTCAAAAGCCTTAAAGGCATATTTGGTTTTACCCGTCACAAAGATAATTTGCGGCTTTTGTGTCATGTCATCGAGAAGATCGAACCCCGAGACTCTTGGCATTTCAATATCAAGAAAGACCAAATCAATTTGTTGTGAAGTCAATCCCTCCTTGGCCTCCTCGGCGCTATTGTATTGCGCAGCAAGCTTTAAAGAAGGATGTTCATTGATCAGTTTTACTATGGAAAGTCGCTGTAGGGTCGAGTCATCAACAACAGCACAATTCAACGTGGTTTGATCCATAATAAGGTGAGGTTTTAGGACAAACAATATTAGTCAATTAAAAATAGTTGCACAAGTTTTGATGGGCTTTAATCTGATAAAATGAACCATTAAACTGAGTTTTTATCTTAATCAGGGGCTCCCGTCGATAATTTTGGCCTTATAAATTGAGCTCGATCATGGCAAAAAATGGCATTTGATGAATCAAGACCCTAGGGGGCCTTATTGACGATTTAGGTAATTCATTTCTAGACAAGTGTACCCATATCAGCGCACAAAAAAACCTTAGTCTTTAGGCTTTGTAGTTTCCAAATAATGCCTTATTTTTGCACGCTCTCAGCAAGGTGCTGGGAATTAAATCAATATATTATGACTCATTACGAAACTGTTTTCATCTTGAATCCCGTTTTATCTGAAGAGCAGATAAAGGAAACAGTTAAGAAATTTGAAAGTTTTCTTGTTTCTAAAGGTGCAAAGATGATCGCCAAAGAAGATTGGGGCTTGAAAAAGCTGGCTTATCCAATCCAACACAAAAAAAGTGGTTTTTATCACTTATTTGAATTCACTTGTGATGGAGAACCCATCAACGATTTAGAAGTTGAATTCCGTCGTGACGAACGCATCATGCGCTACCTCACTGTTAAACTCGATAAGCACGCTGTGGCTTGGGCAGAGAAAAGAAGAACTAGAAACAAACAAAACGCATAAGCTATGTCATCAATAGAGCAACAAGCAAAAGGCAAAAAAGACGGAGAAATCAGATATCTCACCCCGCTGAATATCGAGACCTCTAAAGCCAAGAAATACTGCCGATTCAAAAAATCAGGCATTAAATATATAGACTACAAAGATCCAGACTTCTTGTTGAAGTTTGTAAACGAGCAAGGAAAGATTTTACCACGTCGTTTGACAGGAACTTCATTGAAGTACCAACGTAAAGTCGCTGTAGCCATCAAGAGAGCACGTCATTTGGCCCTGATGCCATATGTGGCCGATATGTTAAAATAAATAGAGCAAGGAAATGGAAATAATACTTAAAAAAGACGTTGAGAATCTTGGATTCACAGACGATATTGTATCGGTTAAAAACGGATACGGAAGAAATTATTTGATTCCTCAAGGCCTTGCTGTATTGGCAACTCCTTCTGCAAAGAAGGTGCTCGCTGAGACCTTAAAGCAACGTGCCCACAAGGAGCAAAAGTTAGTTGATGATGCCAAAGCTGAAGCAGCGAAACTTAATGGACTGGAAGTCAAAATTGCTGCAAAAGTTGGTGAGGGAGATAAGTTATTTGGTTCTGTAAGTAATGCTGATTTGGCAGAGGCTTTGGCAGTAAACAAAATCAACTTAGACAAGAAATTCATCACTGTTCAGGGTGGTTTAGTAAAACGTCTTGGAAAATACGAAGCTAAAATTCGTTTTCACCGTGATGTCATTGCTGATTTTAGTTTTGATGTTATCGCTGAGGCTAAATAATCTAAGCTTCATGATTTAATCATCAGTCAAATAATTGACTTGAAATATTAAAAGCCCTCTATAGATTCTATGGAGGGTTTTTTTATCGCACCACATTTATGAAATACCGGAGACTTACCAAAGAACAATTTGAAATCCTCAGTGTTGAATTTGCTCAATTTTTGGCCAGTCAGTCTATCGATCAAAAACAATGGCAGTCCATAAAACAAAACAATGCAGCTCAGGTAGATCAGCAATTGGATGCCTTTAGCGATTTGGTTTGGGAAGAAAGTTTACGCAAGACGTGCTATATCAACCACTATTCTTCCGGAAGGGTTTTTGCGTTCCACGCTGGACAGATGTCTATCACCCTTTTGGGGGTCAAGACGGCAACCGATTTAGATTTTAATACCCCAGAGGCGTGGCAATGGTTGTCTGAGCATTGGCAGGAAGACACTGTGTCTTTTTATCGGGAACAAAAGCCTTATGACAAGCAGCGCACTCAAGTCTTGTTTGCTTTAATCGAGCAAGGCGGGGTTTTATCCAGTAGTGACGTTGCCCAGCGTTTGGAGGCTTTAATCCCAAAGAATTACTCGTAACGCAGACTTTCTATAGGGTCGAGTTGTGCCGCCTTAGAGGCAGGGTAAGATCCAGCGATAATGGCGACGACAAAGGATATAAGGACCGCAGCAAACATGGCACCCCAGGGAAGGGCATACTCAAAGTCAGCGACTGTGGCAAAAATTAGGCCAGTGCCAATACCCAAAACAATACCCAAAAGACACCCAATCTGCCCGATAACAATGGTTTCAATAAAAAACTGAGTCAAAATGGTTCGTTTTTTAGCGCCCATGGCTTTTCGTACCCCAATCTCACGGGTTCGGTCTGTGACGGAGACCAGCATGATGTTCATTAAGGCTATAGACGAACCCAAAATAGTTATAATGCTGATGATCCATGCTGCAGTTTCTAGAACGCCCGTGATGCTGGCCACGCGATTGATGAGATCTTCACTTCGTTCAATTGCAAAATTATCTTCTTCCAAAGGAGAAAGCCCTCGAATATTTCTAAAGGCCACTAAAGCAGCACTTTCTGCTTCTTTAAGGGTTTCCTTTTGGTTGACCATGACACTAATGGTATAATTGATGTTGGGCTGAGTAAAAATACTTCGGGCCAATTGTATTGGGATTAATACCCGTAGATCTTGATTATTTCCAAATGAAGAGCCCTTGGAAGCCAGTAGTCCGATAATCTTAAATTTTGACCCGCGAATGCTTATGGTCTTATTAATCGGATCTTCATCTTTAAACATTTTCTTCAGGAAATCCGCGCCGACCATACAGACGTGATTATTATTTTGGATATCAAAGAAATTAAAGGCCCGCCCACGATCTATTTTGGTGCCGGTATTGGCCAAATAATGCTCATTAACCCCAAAAACACTGACTTCTGGGTCTGTTTTAATATTGTTGTATTTTACTTCAGCAGTTCCTGTGCCTAGAAAGGAAATAGAGGTTTGGGTGCCCGGAAAATCGTATCGCTCATTAAAGGCCCTAATTTGATTGTAGTCGATAATGGGATTGATTTTTTTGCGCTCCCCGCCATCGCGCGCGTTCGTGGCAAACGCATACCGCTGCAAATTAAAGGTATTGGCGCCCATGCTCGCAAAGTTTCCCGAAATAGAATGTTCCAAAGCGTCTACAGCACTCAAGATTCCCACTAAAGACCAAATACCGATGCCGATAATAACAATGGTCAGTACTGTTCTGAGCAATTGGGTTTTGATCGAGTCTAAGGCAATGAGAATATTTTCTTTGAATAATCCGAGCATCTATTGAGAAAATTGATTCCGACAAATTTATCGAAATCTTTTGGCCCATCTTTATTAATTGAGGGAATTCTCTATTATTCTAACCCGAGAAATCCATCTATTTTAAGATATTTGTATTTCACGGAAATACTGAGAAAAAGTGGCACAAAAACCGTCTTTACCCAAAGGAACTAGAGATTTTTCACCCGAAGTAGTGGCCAAAAGGACCTACATCATCAATACGCTGCGCAGGAGTTTTGAAACTTTTGGTTTTCAACCTATAGAAACACCGAGTTTTGAGAATTCAGAAACCTTGATGGGTAAGTATGGGGAAGAAGGGGATCGTTTGATCTTTAAAATTTTAAACAGTGGTGATTTTTTGGCTAAAGCCGACCAAAGTCATTTAGATCAGCGCGACAGTGCAAAACTGACCGGTCAAATTTCTGAAAAAGCATTGCGCTATGACTTAACCGTGCCTTTTGCACGTTATGTGGTGCAGCACCAAAATGAGCTTAATTTTCCGTTTAAGCGTTATCAAATACAGCCTGTTTGGCGTGCAGATCGTCCGCAAAAAGGAAGGTTCCGCGAATTTTACCAGTGTGATGCCGATGTCGTGGGGAGTAAATCACTTTGGCAAGAAGTAGAACTTATTCAGCTCTATGATCGCGCATTTGATGCCCTCGGGCTCAAGGGGGTGACCGTGCACTTAAACAATCGCAAAATACTCTCGGGAATCGCCGAAGTTATTGGTGCCGCTGACCAGCTCATTGACTTTACTGTGGCTTTAGATAAACTCGATAAAATTGGACGTGAAAAAGTCGAAGAGGAAATGCGTCAAAAAGGCATTAGCCCTCTGGCGATTGAACGCTTGGCACCGCTTTTTGAAACTTATTCGAGCAATGCGGAGCAACTGGCGGCCTTAGAGGCCTTGCTTGAAACTTCTGAGGTGGGACTTCTCGGGCTTTCCGAGCTTAGATTTGTTATTAAAGCCCTCGAAGCTTTACCGTTGAACTCAGCCTTGGTTAAAATAAATTTGACCCTGGCGCGTGGACTGAATTATTACACCGGGGCTATTTTCGAGGTTTCTGCGCCCGACGGGATAAACTTGGGCAGTATCGGAGGCGGCGGACGCTATGATGATTTGACGGGGATCTTTGGTCTAAAAGACATGAGTGGAATCGGCATTTCATTTGGTCTAGATCGTATTTATATGGTTCTCGAGGAGCTTAACCTATTTCCGGACCATGTTGCCGCATCGACCCAGGTTCTGTTCATTAATTTTGGTGATAATGAAGCCCTTTACGCCACTCAGGCGGTGAGTCAATTACGCGATAAAGGCATTGCTGCAGAGCTTTATCCAGACCCGGCAAAAATGGGCAAGCAAATGACTTATGCTGATAAAAGAGGTATCCCCTATGTGGTTTTGGCCGGAACCGATGAGATAAATAACCAGCGTTATACCTTAAAAAACCTGAGTGACGGTCAGCAAAAGTCTGTGACTTTGCAGGAGTTAGTCGACATTTTGTCGTAATCCGCTAAACATTTGTTTCATGAGAGGCAACCTTATCAAAGGATTTTTATTGTTCTGGCTATTTTCGGCTTGTAATAATACTGTTGGCGTTTCTGATCTACGACAATCTGATGTAACTATTGATCGGGAAGCCGAGGATACTCCTAGTAAGACGCTCGAGTCTTCTGCACACACACTGGAAACCCCTGATCCAAAGGCTAAAGTTGTCCTTTCTGTACTTGGGGTGATGCAAGACGGCGGACGCCCTCATTTGGGTTGTCAAAAAAGTTGTTGTGTGGCAGATTCTATTCCGAGCGATGTTGATTATCGCGTTGTATCGCTCGGGCTTTTTGATCGCGAACATACCAAAGGCTATATGATCGAGACAACGCCAGATTTTGTCGCTCAGTGGCGCACATTTAGCGGAATTTTTCCCGAGATGGTGCTGAATACCCTCGGCGGTATTTTTTTAACTCATGCGCACATGGGCCACTACTTGGGGTTGTCCTATTTAGGAAAAGAGGCTTATAATGCCAAGGAGATTCCTGTGTACGCCATGCCCAGAATGGCTGAATTTTTAAATAACAACGGTCCTTGGAGTCAATTGGTAAACAATCACAATATAGAATTGCGTTCTATGACGCACAACGATACCCTGCAGTTGACTTCAAATATATCGGTGGTTCCCTTATTGGTCCCGCATCGTGATGAATACTCTGAAACCGTGGGGTATCAAATTATCGGTCCCGAAAAGACGGCCTTGTTTATACCGGATATTGACAAATGGGACCGATGGAATCAGTCTATATTGGCACTTATAAAGCAAGTGGATTACGCATTTTTAGACGCGACCTTTTACGACGGACAAGAGCTGAAAAATAGGGACATGAGTTCAGTGCCACACCCATTTATAGTGGAGAGTTTGGATTTATTTGAACGCCTCGACACACCAGATCGCAACAAGGTCTATTTCATCCACTTTAATCATACTAACCCCGTGCTCAATGCGGATAGTGAGGCGGCAAACCGTGTAAAGCAAGCGGGCTTCAATATCGCAAAGCAAGGGCAGCATTTTGTGCTTTAAAGAAATTTGGTACAGGCATTCTATAGCTCAAAACCTATTATCATTCTTATGGCCCAAGACAGTATTTTTTGGAGGGCCAAAAGGGAGGGCGTTATACCGCAAGTAGTATTCGTGCAGTTTTTAGACAAAGTTGTAAATTGGCATCTATAACGAAGCCGGTTACACCTCATACGCTAAGGCATAGTTATGCTACCCATTTAATGGAAAGTGGGACTGGGATACGTTATATCCAGGAACTGTTGGGACATAGTAAACCTGAAACTACGATGATATATACCCATGTTAGCAGCCATAACATTAGCGATGTGGTGAGTCCACTTGATTTGATGGTAAGTCGATTTCGGATTCCCGAAAAAAGCTTAGATGAACTTTCCTTTGGTAGGACACAGTTTCCGAATAACCGCAATAAAATGTAATTTATAACTAGTTGTAGCCAATTAAATTAAAACTATGGATAAAGCATTACAAACGATGATAGACAATATGCCTGAGAAGACTGGCAAGTCCCTCGATGAATGGATAACGATCCTAAAGGAAAAGTCTTTCTCGAAGCATTCTGAAGGAGTGAAATTTCTAAAATCAGAACATGGCGTTACTCATGGATTTGCGAATACAATTGTCTCTTTATCTAAAGAAGATAATAACACTTCTGAAGATTTAGTTTCTACCCAATACAAAGGAAAAGAGAACTTAAAGTCAATTTATGATGGACTAATAACCTTTGTAAATACTTTAGGAAACGATGTTACAATCACTCCAAAGAAAGATAGTGTTAGCATTATACGCAAAAGGCAGTTTATTCTTATTAAGCCAGCAACAAAAACACGAATAGATTTAGGATTTAAATTAAAAGACAAGCCAACCACAGAAAGATTAGAAAATTCTGGACCCTTTGGAACAATGTGCACTCATAGAGTTCGCTTGACGACTGAATACGAAATTGATGAAGAATTGAAAGGATGGATAAATGAAGCTTACGAAAAGTCAATATAAAAAAACTGGCTACAACAATCGCTATAAAGCATAGGCCTAACCAACCAAACCGTTCCTACGCTCCATAGCCAGAACGTTAGCAAACATTAAACA
>Ga0209223_10005781_pt1 | contig 10796 bp, 8 predicted proteins | sample COG_06_FD_184750 | JGI IMG/M metagenome (GOLD analysis project Ga0209223, IMG submission 184750) | Pelagic Microbial community sample from North Sea - COGITO 998_met_06 (SPAdes) (version 2) | ecosystem: Environmental > Aquatic > Marine > Neritic zone/Coastal water | place: Helgoland, sampling...
CTAGACCAGAATGGCCAGCAATTTCAATGGTAATCTTTAGAAATTACCAATGGGGTGCTGAAAAAAGAAATACTACTTTATGGTTTGATGATAATTTTATTGGAACAGAATTAGATCCTGAGTTAAGTTATGCAAAAGTAGCTGATGCTTGTGGTTTAAAAGGTGTAACTGTTCGAACAATGGAAGAAACTACGGCTGCAATAAAGCAATCTTGTGAAGACCAAAAAAAAGGGATCACAACTTTTATAGAAGTCATATTAAACCAAGAATTAGGTGAACCGTTTAGAAGAGATGCTATGAAGAAACCAGTTAAAGTGGCTGGGATCGACAAAGCAGACATGAAACCACAAAAATCATTGAACGGATAATATAAAAATAGCCTCTAAAAAAAGTTTAGTAATAGTTTATTTTACTATAAGTAAATTAAAAACTATTCAAATATTTGTCTTATTGATCTTCATGAAGAATTATTTAATCAAAAAAACCGATTACTCAGAAAAAGGATATAAGCTAATACTTTAAAAAATCTATTCATCAATAAATAAAAAGTAAAATGAATATTTTAGTTCGCACTGTAAGTTTTTAGAAGTCTTTCATCAAGTACTACTCCTAAATTTTTGGCTTCTAATTTTATTTCTTTATCCCAGTTTGAATTTCCAAATATTATTTTCAATCCTTCATGTTTTGATTTTTCCTCCATGTAATTTTCTAATTGATAGCCTTTTGCTCCAAAAGTTGCAAAAATTACACATCGTTCCTTCCTAAGATCTTTGACCATAAAATGTAAATATTTAAATATGATATTTTCTATTTTAGGACCAAAACTTATATTATTTAAAAATTTTAATCTAACTGCACTTCCACTGTGTGCTGTTCTAAGATTCCAAATTACAATATCTCCTGCTTTTGTTTTTAAATTAACACTTTTAAGATATTGCTGTGGAAATAAATTTTTTAAACTATAGTTTTTTTTAAAAATTTTTTTTAACAATTGTCTGCCTGGTTGCAAAATACTATTTGATTTTGGCCAGATTTTTAATCCACCACTAGATTTATCATGATCTTGCAGATAAATACCAAATCTTAATAAGTTATACTTAGTTTTAAAAGGACATTCGTTATCATTTTTTGCGTCATTATGAAAAGCTCTACTGGGATTTTCGTTCCATCTAAATGAGCTCTCTCCCCAATATATTGGTTTTTCATCTAAAAGTATTCTTAACAAATCAACAATCTCATTTTTTAGAATTGCTTTAGATAATGAAGGATAACTTAAAACATCCTTAAGTGAAGATTTTGTTCTTGAAATATTTTTTTTTAAATTTTCCTCTTGAAGCTTAATTTCATTTCTTAAATCATTTATTTCATTAGGTTTAAAAACATTAGGAAGAATCACATATCCGAATTTGTTAAAGTGTTCTTTATAAACTGAATAAGAGTTAATATTCATTTTTAATATATCCTGATAAGTGATTGGAGATTATTTTATAACCACTTTCATTAAAATGTAAATAATATAAATCTGTTGGATTTTTAATTTCATAAAAAATATCATCATCAACATCAATAACTTGCAGATTCAAACTATGTGCTATATCTAAAATTTTTTTTTTGTTTCTAAATTGATCAGAATAAACCTCTCTATAGAATGTATTTTGGTATCTAGTTTTTTCTGGCAAATAAACAAAATATAATTTCCCTCCCCAGGAGTTAACCTCATTTTTTGCTAATTTTAAAATTTTTTTAAACTCTGGATCTATTTTTTTCTTAGAAATATTTTTTTTTAATATATTTCTAACAGCCCATAATCTTAAATATTTTGTATTTTCTAAAAAATCCTTAAATTTTGAAACGTGATTATTATTTAATTTTGTAATGCTGTCATTTGTTTGGTTTTCAAATAACATTTTTTTTCTGAAATCTTTTAAAAGCAGATTATCAATATTTTTTTGTTTTTTTATTAGATCTTGTTTAAAGTCAGGATGAAAATATTTTTTTAGAAAATCACTCGATAGTTCTGCTTCTAAGTCTTTTGTTAGGTCATTACCTTCATAAAAAAACCAAAATATCTTTTTTGGTTTAATAAATTCTGCATATTCTCTTAATACAACTAGCTCTTTTAAAGGTCCGTGACCTGATATACCTAGGTTAATTATACTTAAATCAGATTTTTTTTTCATATTTGCAGACAATGTATTTTTATTGTCTACACATGCTCCTTGTGCAAAAGAATCTCCAATCAAAACCACATCAATTTTTTTATTATCCCATTCTTTATCCTCGTTTCTAAAACCATATCTGTCACTCATGTAATTAATTTGTTTATTATTTTCATTACAATAAATGGTTTTAATTTTTGAAACACCAGAAACAGGAAAAATAACTTGATTATTATGTAAAAACTCTTTTTCAACTCTGTAATAAGGAATACTCTGAATATTCATTTTTTTGAAATCCTCATAGATTTTTATTTTAGATTCCTTGACTATTTTTTTATATTTAACTGTTGTTACTCTGTAATCAAATTTTAAAAAGTAATAAAATTCAAAAGTATAAAGAGAAATTATAGTACTAAATGTGATTATAACTAAGTATTCCTGAAATTTTTTACTAAATCTTAATGAGGTTAAAAAAAATAAAATTAAAAATAAAGATAATATATAATACTTAATATATTTTTCATGTTTTGAACCTTGGAAGTTAATTTCAGATATGTAGAAGGTATAAAGTAGAATCAAAAAAGAGAGTATTAAAAATAAAACTATACTAGTTCTAATAAATTGATTTTTGGCTTTTTGAAAAATCTTTAACATATCTTGTATTTAGATAAAAATCATAATAAAGTAAAAGAGTTAATCAGAAAATTTAATAATAATAAATTTAAGCTATTTAGTGACACAAAAACTCATTACTCAGAAAAAGTATATGGGTTAGTAGCTTCAAAAATCTATATAATAATAAAAAAAAATAATATTTTTAAATAATAATGCTTTACAGAAAAGAAATTGATGGATTAAGAGCCATTGCAATTATACCAGTAATTTTTTACCATACATTTTCCATTTCTTATGCTTCTGGGGGTTTTATTGGAGTAGATATTTTTTTTGTTATAAGTGGATATTTAATCACCAATATTCTTCTAAAAGAATTAAATGAAAAACAAACAATATCTTTTAAAAATTTTTTTATAAGGAGAATAAAAAGAATCTTACCAATTTTAGTATTCATTACAATAATATCAATCTATCCTGCTTATAAACTTTTATTCCCTTTTACATTTAAAGAATATGGTCAGAGCTTGATAGGTGTGTCTACATTTATTCCTAATGTGGTTTTTTTATTACAAGGCGGTTATTTTGCTGAACCAGACTCCTTGAAACCCTTGTTACACACTTGGAGTTTAGGAGTTGAAGAACAATTTTATTTTTTATATCCAATTTTTTTAATAGTATTTTGGAAAATTTTTAATAAAAAGATTATATTTATAGTAATTATTTTATTAATATTCTCATTAATTCTTGCACAAGATTTATCAGATGGTCTTTACACTAATTTTAACTTTTTAATTTTAGTGAGTAGGGCATGGGAACTTTTAGCAGGTTCTTTAGCAAGTTTATATTTACTTTCAAATTATAAAATAAAATCAATTTCACACAATAATTTATTATCAATACTTGGTTTTATTTTAATAATATATTCTTTAATTATATTTGATGAAACAATTCCTCATCCAAGTTTTTATACCTTAATACCAGTAGCTGGAGCTTTTTTATTAATTATTTCAGCTGATAAATTTACCCTCATGGGAAAAATATTAAGTTATAAATTTTTAGTCAATATAGGCCTAATCTCTTATTCTCTTTATTTATGGCATTTTCCTTTATTTGTTTTTTCGAGACATTTTAATTTTATGTACTCTGATAAATCACATAATTTTTATGATCTATCAATTCTTACTTATATTATTTTAATTATAATAACTTTTGTATTGTCTTTTATTACATGGAAATATTTGGAAAAACCTTTCAGAGATAAAAATATATCGCTAAAAAAATTATTTGGATTTTGTGGAATAGGACTTACTATAATTTTTGTTACTGGAAATTATATCTATCAAAAAGATGGACTAATTGAACGATTTCCATCTGAAGCATCTTTTTATCTAGAATATAACAACTCAAAATCACCATCAAATATGATTAATCCTTGCAAAGAAAGTTTGATAAAAAAAATAAAAAGCAAAGTATTATTCAAAAGTTTTCAAAAAAAAATAATTCCAGATAATTGCTCAAAACTAGGAAGTAAGAAAGAAATACCAGATACAGTTTTAATAGGAGATAGTTTCACTCATGGCTTGCTATCTCCTCTTAATGATTATTTAAATGAAAATAAAAAATCTATCTTTTATGATGTTTCGTCATGTGACGTACATAATTTTATGAATAACAATTTATGTAAAGATATTTTTGATTTTGTTTTAAATGACAAGAATATCAAAAATGTAGTTCTTTTCTTTAGATGGAGTCATAAATTTCATTCTGTAAATGAATATAATGGAGATTTTTATTGTGGTGAGTTTAAATGTAAAGATTTAAAACAAAAAGAATATTTTAAAATAAAACAATTTGAAATAGAAAAAAATTTTAAACTACAAATTAAAAAAATTTTAGACTCAGATAAGACTATAACCTTACTTTATCCTTTGCCAAGAATAGGAATAGATGTTCCGAATTATTTAGCTAAAAAAGTTTTAAAAAACGATAAAGTATTAGCCTTCATACCATTTGAAGAAAATGAAATGAAAAATTTAAAAACTGTATTGTTTTTTGACAATCTTAATGATGATATAAATAGAATATTCACAAAAGACCTTTTTTGTAACAGCTTTGTTGAAAATAAATGTGTTGCAAATTACCAAGGCAAAGTATTTTATTGGAACAAGACTCATTTGAGTCTCGACGGAGGATGGCTGCTTTTAGAACATTTAGTTAAAAACAAAATATTTTAGTTTTCTCTGCTAGTTTTTAGAAGCCTTTCATCAAAAATATGATCATTTATATCAATAACTTGCAGACTCAAATTATGTGCCATATCTAAAATTTTCTAAATTCTTAATGCAAATCTGAGTTAGACCAATTGTCTTTATTGTTATAACGATCGATCTCTTTTTTTGTGATTGGTCTGAATAGTACCCATATTATAACAACTAAAAATGCAAAAAGTATCAATGTTAGCATAATACATTTTATTATAGACATTGGATCTGGTCTAGTGTCAAACTATTAATATTATAATTTTAAATCCTTTTAAATAACAACTAATTATCGTATTCTAAAAAAATGGATGATATCAAAATAAGTTCTAATCGAAGTTTTGGAATTGTTTTTTTTGTAGTATTTATATTGATATCTTTATACCCTTTGATTAATAATGATGGGATAAAAATATGGTCTTTATTTATTTCTTTAATCTTTTTAATTTTGGGTCTATTAAACTCAAAAATTTTAACACCATTAAATAAACTCTGGGCCAAATTTGGGATATTTTTAGGAAAAATAATTTCACCAATTATAATGGGAATTATATTTTTTTTTGTAGTAACTCCAACAGGTATAATTATGAGAATTTTAGGAAAAGATATCTTAAATCTTAAATATAATAAAAATAAATCATATTGGATTGAAAAAAATGGCCCAAAAAGTAAAATGAAAAACCAATTTTGATATGAGTTTTATAAAAGAGTTTTGGGAATTTTTAAAAGTTAGAAAAAAATATTGGCTTTTACCGATTATCATTATTCTTGCTCTGTTTGGCGGGTTGATAGTATTAACACAGGGTTCAGCAGTAGCACCTTTTATTTATACGATCTTTTAAAATGAAAAATATTTCTTTAATATTTTTCATTACATTATCTCTTATTTAATTTTAAATGTTCTTATTGTTTTTTTCTGACCCATTTTTGCAAAAATTAATTCCAATAAACATTCATAATAAGTTTTTAAATTAAGATGTCATACATTTTAGGAATTTCAGCATTTTATCACGACAGTGCAGCATGTATTTTAAAAAATGGAAGGATTATTGCAGCAGCGCAAGAAGAAAGATTTACAAGAAAAAAACATGACCCAAATTATCCACGTAATGCAATCGATTTTGTTTTAAAATTTGCAAATCTTAAATTGAGTCAAGTTGATCAAATAGTTTTCTTTGAAAAACCCTTTTTAAAATTTGAAAGATTATTAGAAACTTATGTTGCATTTGCCCCAAGAGGTTTTACATCATTTTCAAAGGCAATGCCTTTATGGATTAAAGAAAAACTTTTTCAAAAAAATTTCCTTTTTAATAAATTGAAAGAGCACGATATTTATTATAGATCTGATAAAAATATTTTTTTTTCAGATCATCATTTAAGTCATGCCGCTAGCGCTTTTTTTCCATCACCATTCGAGGAAGCAATTATATTAACAGCAGATGGTGTGGGAGAGTGGGCAACAACCACTGTTGCGATTGGTAAAAATAAAGATTTAGAAATAAAAAAAGAAATTCATTTTCCTCACTCCCTAGGACTACTTTATTCTGCATTTACATATTACACAGGGTTTAAAGTCAATAGTGGAGAATATAAATTAATGGGTTTAGCACCATATGGAAATCCAATTTTTGAGAATGAAATAAAACAACTCATTGATATTAAAGATGATGGGACTTTTCGATTAGACCAAAAGTATTTTAATTATGCAACTGGACTTACAATGACTAATGAAAAATTTCATAAACTTTTTGGTCAAAGTCCTAGAAATCCACAAAGAGAAAAAATTACTCAATTTCATATGGATATTGCAGCATCAATTCAAAATGTGGCTGAAGAAATTATGATAAATTTAGCAAAATCTATTCAAAAAGAATATGGGATAAGAAATCTATGTTTAGCTGGAGGTGTAGCATTGAATTGTGTTGCTAACGGAAAAATACTTAAAGAAAAAATTTTTGATAATATTTGGATTCAACCAGCGGCAGGGGACGCAGGTGGTTCATTAGGTGCAGCCTTAGCATTTTGGCATATTGAACAGAAAAATAATAGAGTGGTTAACACAAATGATGAAATGCAAGGTTCTTTCCTAGGAACGAAATTTACTCAAGAAGAAATTGAAAAAGAACTAAAATCGATAGGAGCAAAATTTGAAACTTTAGATTATGAGGATGTAATTAAAAAAACAGCTGAATATTTGTCAATTGAAAAAGCAATTGGTTGGTTTCAGGGTAGAATGGAATTTGGACCTAGAGCTTTAGGAGGTAGATCAATATTGGGAGACCCAAGGTCTGACAAAATGCAAAAAAATTTAAACTTAAAAGTAAAATATAGAGAAAGTTTTAGACCATTCGCTCCATCAATTTTAAGGGACGATCTGTCTAAGTGGTTTGATTTGAATGTTGATAGCCCATACATGTTATTAGTGGCTAACATTAGTTCAGATAAAAAAATTGAGATGACTAATGATCAAAAAAAACTTTTTGGAATTGATAAGTTAAATATAAAAAGATCAGAAATACCTGCTGTAACCCATGTAGATTATTCTGCTAGAATTCAAACGGTAACAAAAAATACTAACAAACCTTACTATGATTTAATTTCTAAATTTAAAGAAAGAACAGGGTGTCCAGTAATTATAAACACTTCTTTTAATGTAAGAGGAGAGCCAATTGTCAATACACCATCAGATGCTTTTAATTGTTTTATGGGAACAGAATTAGATTATTTAGTTATTGGAAATTGTATATTAGATAAAAAAAAACAAAATCAAGATTTAAAAAAAGATTATTCAAATGAATTTGAATTGGATTAATAAAATTGTAGCAAATATAGATAAAATTTTACTAATTATTATATCTATAATAATTTCATTATATTTAATTGAGACATATTTGTTTTTTTTAACAAAAAAAATTTATGATACTAATAAAATAGAAACTTTAGAAAAAATTAATTTTTATAAGCAAGGCAAAATTTTAGCTGTCAATCCCAATAATCATTTAATCAATCAAAAACAAGATTTTTTACCTCTATCGGGTATTTCTCATGAAAATACCATCTACTGTAATGAAGAAGGTTATTATGCAAAATATAATAGTGATAGGTATGGATTTAATAACCCAGATGATATTTGGGACAACAGTATCATAGATTATTTATTAATTGGAGATTCCTTTGTACAAGGAGCATGTGTTTACGAAAAACATAATATTTCTGGTAACCTAAAAAAAATTTCAAATAAAAAAGTTTTAAATTTAGGACAGGATTCAAACGGGCCTCTAATTAATCTAGCAACGATAAGAGAATATCTGTTTAAAGATAAAGTCAAAAATGTTTTATGGTTTTATTATGAGGGTAATGATTTATATGATTTACAATATGAAATTAAATTTGATATTTTAAAAAAATATATTTCTGATGAAAACTTTTCACAAAATTTATTAAATCAGCAATCTAAAATTGATAAACTCAATTTGGAAATACTTCAAAGTAAATTTAATGAAAACAAAGAATCATTAAAAGATTTAAATAAAAATAAAATAAACTTTAGTTTTAAATTTTATTATTTAAGAAATTTTTTATTTTATAAAGATAATCAAAAATTATTAAATGAGTTTGAAATAATAATTAAATCTTTAAAAGATTTTAAAAATAAAAATAATTTAAAATTATATTTTATTTATTTACCTGAATTTAAAAGATACAGCACATATGTTTATAAAAATAATAATTATGAAAAAATTAAAAAAATTATAGATAATTTAGATATTGAATTTATAGATCTACACAAAGAATTATTTAAAAATGAATATTCAGTAGAGTTATTTAGCAAAGAAAAAACTCATTATTCCAAAAAAGGATATAAGTTGGTGGCTTCAAAAATTTATGAAATCATTAAATAGAAAATAGATATTTAGCAATAGAGATAAAAAGCTTTAGCATTTATAAATAAAGTAAATCTTTTGTAAAAAATTAAAAGAAAGAAATTAAATGTTTATCTAATTAATTATTAATCAAGAACTTGACAGGCATGTTAGATGGGATGTTGAAAAAAAGTGGTTAAAATTGATGATTAAAAAAAAGACATGATCAAACAAGGTTCTTTGGTATCTTAAGATCTTTTAAAAATATCTTATCTGTCATAATCTAACTACATGAAAGTAATTAATGATACTAGCTGTAGTTGGATTAATGACCTTGATAGAAGATCTAATATAAAAAGTTTAGATAAAAATAAATCCTGTGACTGGTTAATAGTAGGTGCTGGTTATACAGGTTTGTCTGCTGCTAGAAAATTATCAGAACTGCATCCAAATCAAGAAATCATTATTGTTGATGCCCAATTAGCAGGTGAGGGTGCTAGTGGAAGAAACTCAGGATATTTAGTCGATACAACGCTTAATGATGGTTTTACATCCAATAAAGAACTTTCTAATTATAAAAAGAAGACAGATATTTATAAATTAGGAATTGATGTTGTAAAAAAGTTTATTAAAGAGCATCAGGTAGATTGTGATTGGAATGAAAGTGGAAAATACTTTGCCTCTTCAAATCAAAAAGATAGAAAGATAATAGAAAATTTTAGCAAAATTCTATTAAAATTAAACTTTGAGCATAATATCTTAGAAAAAGATGAATTAGGTAAAAGATTAGGTACAAATTTTTATAACCTAGCACTTTATACTAAAGGAGGAATTTTATTACATCCAGGAAAATTAGTTAGAGCAATGGTTGACACTTTGCCAGATAATGTTGAGCTATTAGAAAACACTCAATTAAATGAATGGTCAAAAAATAGTGATACAATTATTTGTAAATTTAATAATCATAAAATAATCACTAAAAAGATTATTTTTTGTACTAATGGTTTTTTAAAATCACTTGGTATAAAAAATAATTATAATTTTCCCTTAACTTTGACTGCAAGTATGACAAGACTATTAACTGATACAGAGTACAAGTCAATTGGTGAGCCCAGGGAGTGGGGAGTATTACCTGTAAGACCAATGGGTGCAACTATTAGAATGACAAAAGATAAAAGGATTTTAATTAGAAATACTGCAGAAGTTCATAGTCCTTTTAAAATGTCTAAATCAGAGTTAGATAAAAGATCTTTAAATCAAAAACTTGGTATCAAAAAAAGATTTCCAAGTTTAGCAGATGATATTATTGAATCTAGTTGGTCTGGGGTTGTATCCAGAACTAGAAATAGTTCTCAAATTTTTGAAAAAATAGCAGATAATGTTTTTGTAGCAGGTTGCTATAATGGTTCTGGCATTGGAGTTGGAACTTTATTTGGTGAACAGATAGCAATAAAAGCAAGCAATGAAAATACTGATGAAATTGATATAATAGAATCTAAAAGTAAGCCTACATGGCTTCCACCACAACCATTTTTAAATATAGGAGTTAAAACAAGATTGATATTTGAGAGATTTAGATCTCGCTCTGATATTTAAATATGATTACTATTAAAAAGTCTTCCTTTAACTTCCTTTGGAGTTTAAACCTAACTAAAATCTGAATACCTAAAGTACTACTAAATCCAACTTTTGTTTTCCTAATCTTTCGTTACCATTCTCGGTCACTAAATAAGTTTCCCCTAAATTCATAGCAAGTTTATTTTCTGAGTCCATTAAGATCATGTGCATAAAGAAGATGTTGCCTGGTGTTATGATATATGGATTATCCGTGTATAACATTGGCCAGTCCATCCAATTAGGAGAGAAGGTTGTTCCTAATGAATAACCACAAGCATTCATTC
>Ga0209223_10005782_pt1 | contig 10795 bp, 8 predicted proteins | sample COG_06_FD_184750 | JGI IMG/M metagenome (GOLD analysis project Ga0209223, IMG submission 184750) | Pelagic Microbial community sample from North Sea - COGITO 998_met_06 (SPAdes) (version 2) | ecosystem: Environmental > Aquatic > Marine > Neritic zone/Coastal water | place: Helgoland, sampling...
CACTCATAACTGAACGATGCTTTAAGAAGATTAAAGACATGCATTCTTTTTTTAACTCAATACTAAATTTTACTTTTCTATACATAAAATGCCCCCAAATTGTGTCTAACTTTTTGGGGGCACTGTAAAATGATATACCTTTTTTTATTTTCTAATATATTTTAATTTGTGATTCTTTTCTCAACAACAAAAAGCAAAACTATCGGTATTGCTAACAAACCTATCATTACTGGATTTTCAAATATCAATTGAGGATATAAAAGAAGTGTCAATCCGAAACCTCCAATCGCACCACCAAGATGCGCGCTATGCCCAACATTACCCAATTGTTTTTTCATTGCATAAATAGAATACAACAAATACCCAATACCAAAGATGTAACCAGGTAAAGGAATTGGAATAGGAAACATAATCAAACTCATATTCGGATACAACATCACCGCACTATAAACAATACCTGAGACAGCACCAGAAGCTCCTACAGCACTATAATAAGGTTCGTTTTTATGATACGCCAAGGAGAATAAATTCCCTAGAAACATACTTCCCACATACACTATTAAAAAATTAAGAACCCCTAAGGAACCTATAACAGCATCTGAGAATATATACAACGCATACATATTAAACCCAAGATGCATATAATCTATATGTAAAAATCCGGAAGTAAAAAGGCGTAATTTCTGTCCTGCTAAAATAGGACCTACTTGGAATTTATATTTATCTAAAAACAACCTATCTTGAATTCCTTTATATTAAAACAAAACATTGATAATAATAATACTGAGTACAAAATTGTTCATAATAATAAAACGCCCGGCTAAAGATAAAAACTAATTCTCAATTAAAAAAAAATATTTTTATATACCATTTGATTCAAAAACCGAACCATTTATTAAAATAACTGTATTTTTTTTAATTCTAAAATTTTGCTTTAAAACGTCAAACATCAATAAATTGGATTACTTATATTTGTAACCTTAAATTCATTTCATATGCAGCGTTTACAATTTTTAATTGTCTACCCAATAATTTGGTTTTTCTCAAAGCTACCATTCTTTATACTACACCGAATATCTGATTTTGCATATTTTATGTTATACTATGTTTTCAGTTACAGAAAAGAGGTTGTTCTTGACAATCTTAAACTTGCATTTCCATCAAAAAACGAAAAAGAACTTCTAAAAACGAGAAGACATTTCTTTCGCCACTTCACGGATATTTTTGTTGAAATGATAAAATCTTTTACCATTTCAGAAAAAGAATTGAACAAGAGGTACAAATACACAAACCTAGAAATTTTTAGAGAACTAGAGGCTTTAAATAAAAATATTATTGTCATGGGGGCTCATTATGCCAATTGGGAATGGATTGTAAACCTAGCAAGCTTCACCTCAATAAATTGCGTGGGTGTTTATTCCAAAATAAAAAACCCACATTTTGACAATCTTGTTAAAGAAAACAGAAGTCGCTTTGGAGGAAGCTTTATCCAAACGAATCATACCTTAAAAAAAGTAATACAAAACAAACAAAACGACATATTATCTCTGTATGGCCTTTTAAGCGATCAATCACCTGCCGTACAAAAAACACACTATTGGTCAAAATTTCTAAATGTAACCGTACCAATTCATACGGGAGCAGAAATGCTAGCTAAAAAACATGACTTTACTGTTATTTACATGAAGGTTGACAGAGTTAAAAGAAGTCATTACGAAGTAAGCTTTGAAATTTTAGCCAAACACCCAAGAGAGTACAAAGATTTTGAAATTACCGACATGTTTTTAGAGAGAGCTGAAAAGCAAATAAACGAAAAGCCTCAATACTATTTTTGGACTCACAAAAGATTTAAACACAAGAACCAAGCACCTGCATAAGAACTTCACTATGAAAAAGAATTTATTAACCATGGTACTTGTTGGGGTAGCTATCATCAACATGATTCAGGCTTACAGTACAGAACTTCTAAAAGACGAAGCCTATTATTGGATGTACAGCAAATTTTTAGACTGGGGTTATTTTGATCACCCTCCTATGGTTGCTTTATACATTTTTATAAGTGATATTTTTTTTTCAGGTGAACTCGGCGTCAGATTTATGTCATCTATTTTTTATAGTACGATTGTCTACTTACTTTGGAAATTAATAGACCTCCCTAACAAAAAAGATCATTTGAAGTTGTTTCTTATGATAGTTTTATCAACTTTTCTTTTTAATGTTTATGGTTTTATCACGGTACCTGATACACCTTTGTTATTTTTTATGGTGTTATTTTTGATCTCATACAAAAGGATAATAAACTCAAACGATTGGCAAGCCTATGCTTTATTTTCCGTTTCCATTGCAGGATTACTGTATAGCAAATACACCGGACTTTTAATTGTAGTCTTTACTCTATTATCAAATCTAAGACTCTTAACAAAAAAAGAATTTTGGCTGAGTATTCTGGGAGCGATCGTATTATTTTCACCACATTTATTATGGCAGATCAACAACGACTACCCATCTATTCGGTATCATCTATTTGAAAGATCTAGCTCTAGAGCCTATAGAATAGATTATACAACTACGCATTTATTAAATCAAATTGCAATCCTAGGTTTTACGTTTCCTATCATCTATTTGGCTTTTTACAAAAATCTTAAGAATAAGGATTTATTTCAGAAATCCTTAAATTATATCGTGATTGGATTTATCTCCTTCTTCTTTGTAATGTCTTTCAAAGGACCTACTCAAGCGCAATGGACCATTCCAATTACCTTTCCGTTGATCCTAATTACCTTCCTCTATTTAACGAAAAACCATAAGAGTAGAAAAATATTCAATAAGCTCGCGATAGTGAATCTTGTTATAATTTGTTTGGCTCGAATTATTATGGCTAATGACGGTATTATACCGATCCAATTAGAAATGCATGGCAACAAACAATGGGTGCAAGATATTTATAAAGAAACAAAAGGTCAGCCGAAATTATTTGTAAATTCTTATCAGAACGCTTCACTCTACTCCTTTTACACAAATGATCTTACAGGAGCATACAACGCATTTACTTCGAGAAAAAATCAATATAACCTCTGGGAGTTGCAAAACTCTTTAGCAAATAAAGATATCCTTTTGATTGACGGGCACAAGACCAAAGATACACAGTACACATTCAAGAAAAAGCAAAAAGGCACACTCTATGGAACCCCTTTGCACAACTTCAATCCTTTAAGAGACCTAACTTTTAGGATTACTAAAGCAAATAAAGTACAGCAAGGAAAAAATTCTTTGAAAACCACGATAACAAACCCTTACAACTACAAGTTTAAATTAGACGAATTAGAAACATTGATCGCTTTAAAAAACAAAAAGAATCAAACACTACACATCTGCAAGGCAACTTACAAGTCTGAAATTAAAGTTCTTAAAAAAAACAAATCACTAAAGGCGATCCTTGACTTTGATATTTCAGAAAAAGTTGATCTAAAAAAAATAGACCATTTTGATATTGTAATTAGAAACAATAGCAAAATGGCCTTTCAAAAAGTCAACAAATAAATAGTTTATTTAATACCTGCTATCGTTTTAATCTCTTCTATTGTTTTTTGTGCTAACGAATCTGCATTGGCTTGAGATCCACTTTCTGTATAGATTCTAATAATTGGCTCTGTATTAGACTTTCTTAAATGTACCCACTCTGAAGGAAAATCGATCTTAACTCCATCAATCGTATTTACATTTTCTGCAGCATGTTTTTCAGCCATTTTAGCAAGAATATAATCCACATTTAAACTAGGAGTCAATTGAATTTTATTTTTGCTCATAAAATAACTAGGATACGAATCTCTCAATTCCTTACACGTTTTACCACAAGTAGCTAAATGTGACAAAAACAAGGCAACACCCACTAAAGAATCTCTTCCATAGTGAGATTCTGGATAGATGATACCACCATTCCCTTCTCCACCAATTACAGTGTTTGTTTCTTTCATAGCTATTACAACATTTACTTCTCCTACAGCACTTGCTGTATAAGAACCTCCATGCTTTTCAGTTACATCTCTAAGCGCTCTTGAAGAGGATAAATTAGAAACTGTATTTCCTCCTTTCAATTTCCCTAACACATAATCAGCACAAGCTACCAAGGTATACTCTTCTCCAAACATAGAACCATCTTCATTTACCAAAGCCAAACGATCCACATCCGGATCAACAACAATTCCAAAATCTGCTTTTTCTGCAACTACCAATTTAGAAATATCTTCTAGATGCTCTTTTAAAGGTTCCGGATTATGAGGAAACTGGCCATTAGGCTCACAATACAATTTCACACATTCTACTCCTAACTGCTCCAACAAAACAGGAATAAATATCCCCCCAGTCGAATTCACTGCATCCAACACTACTTTGAAACTTGCCTTTTTAATAGCTTCCACATCCACTAGGTTCAGCGCTAAAACAGCATCAATATGCTTTTGAACATAAGATCTATCTTTCGTATAAGCACCCAAGTCATCTACCTCAGCATATGAATAAGCATCATTTTCAGCAATAACCAAGATTTTCTCTCCTTCAACACCATTCAAGAATTCTCCTTTTTCATTCAATAATTTCAGCGCATTCCATTGTTTTGGATTATGAGATGCTGTAATAATAATACCTCCATTTGCTTTTTGCATAGGTACTGCAACCTCAACAGTTGGTGTTGTAGACAATCCTAAGTCCACCACATCAATTCCTAAACCAACTAAGGTATTCGATACTAAACTGCTAATCATCTTACCAGAAATACGTGCATCTCTACCAATAACAACTTTTAAAGTACCTTCTAGATTTTTATTTCTTTCTATCAACCAAGTTCCATAAGCACTTGCAAACTTTACTGCATCTAGCGGCGTAAGATTATCGCCTATAGAACCTCCAATAGTTCCCCTAATTCCTGATATTGATTTAATTAATGACATATTTCAATTTAGATTTGTTTGAATTCGATCACAAAAGTAAAAAAGTCTACTCGCTATTCTCTTTTATTTTGATGTTTTTTTACAAATATACAAAACTAATGTGTTCGAGCACACTAAATCATAATAAACAAAAAAAGAGTTGCCTAACTAAAGACAACTCTTTTATTATTTATTAAAATGTCGGAACTATTATTTTCCTTCCATTTTCTTTTTCAAGTCAGCAAGACCAGCGATATCTCCAAATGTAGACTTTTCAGCAGATTCTGCTTTCTTAGCTATAGCTTTGATATTTTTAGCCTCTTCCGCTCTAAAGATTGCAGTATGAGAAGCAACAATTCTTCTGTATTCCTTGTTGAATTCTAATACTTTAAAGTCAGTAGCATCACCTTTTCCAAGCTTGCTTCCATCTTCTTTCTCTAAATGACGTCCTGGTACGAAAGCCTCAACTCCATCAGCAAAAACAACGATTGCTCCTTTGTCAGTCTTTTCTTTAATTGTACCTGCATGTACAGAATCGATGCTATAAGTAGCCTCGTGTCCGTCCCATGGGTTCTCTTGAGTTTGTTTGTGCCCTAAGTTCAACTTACGGTTTTCAACATCCAATTCTAATACTTGAACATCCAATACATCACCAACTGCTACGAAATCAGATGGGTGTTTGATTTTCTTAGTCCAAGATAAATCAGAAATATAAACCAATCCATCGATACCTTCTTCTAACTCAACAAATACACCAAAGTTTGTGTAATTTCTTACAGTTCCTTTATGCTTAGAACCAACAGGGTATTTCTTAGTAATATCAGTCCAAGGATCTGGGTGTAATTGCTTGATACCTAATGACATTTTTCTGTCTTCTCTATCAAGAGTTAATACTACAGCCTCTACCTCATCTCCAACTTTTACAAAGTCTTGAGCTGAACGTAAGTGAGTTGACCATGACATTTCAGAAACGTGGATCAGCCCTTCTACTCCTTGTTCAACTTCGATAAACGCACCGTAATCAGCAAGTACTACTACTTTACCTTTTACTTTGTCTCCTACTTTTAAGTCAGCATCTAACGCTTCCCAAGGATGCGCACTTAATTGCTTCAATCCTAATTGGATTCTTGTCTTTTGATCGTCAAAATCAAGAATTACAACGTTTAATTTTTGATCTAATTCAACAACCTCAGATGGGTGATTGATTCTTGACCAAGATAAATCAGTAATATGTACCAAACCGTCTACACCACCTAAATCGATGAATACACCGTACGAAGTTACGTTTTTGACGATACCTTCAAGTACTTGTCCTTTTTCTAATTTACCAATAATTTCTTTTTTCTGTACTTCAATATCAGCCTCGATAAGAGCTTTATGAGATACAACAACGTTTTTAAACTCGTGGTTGATTTTCACAACTTTGAATTCCATTGTTTTATCTACATACTGATCGTAATCTCTAATTGGCTTCACGTCAATTTGAGAACCTGGTAAAAATGCTTCGATTCCGAATACATCAACAATCATACCTCCTCTAGTTCTACACTTAACAAAACCGTTAACTACTTCACCAGTTTCTTGAGCATTGATTACTCTATCCCAAGCTTTGATTACTCTCGCTTTTTTATGAGATAATACTAATTGACCAGAAACGTCTTCTCTCTTATCAACCAATACCTCTACAACATCACCAACTGCTAAGTTAGGATTGTAACGGAATTCATTTAAAGAAATAACACCTTCAGATTTTGAATTGATATCGATGATAGCATCACGCTCAGTCAATCTAGTAACTGTTCCTTCGATTACATCCAACTCATTCACGAACCCTACAGTTCCCTCTAAGGCTGATTCAAATTCTTTCAATTTAGCTTCGTCTACTGCTTCAATACCTTCTTCGTATTTATGCCAATCGAAATCTGCTAAAAATTGTTCTGGGTTTACAGCCTCAACTGCAGGTACTTCCTGAGCTTCAACTTCGTTTTTTAATTCTTCAGACATATTGTCTTAATTATTTGTATCCTATCGTTAACCAGATTTTTTAAACGAAATCAACAACAAGAGATGTTAATTAAATAAATGTAAAATAATCCTTTTCAAATCTGTACTCGTAAAAAGGAGTGCAAATTTAGGGTTTATTTTTAAATTGTACAACAGATACTACATATTAATAACTTTGATAATTAGAGAGTTATAAAATAACAGAAACTCAAGGCATCTTGTTTGAGGATAAGTCTCATCACCCAAGTTATAATTAAATCAAAAAAGAATGGCATTCATTAGATTAATGAAACTATTAGGCGTACCTTTGCAGACTTTTAACAACGGCTAACAAAGTAGCGATATTATTTTGTAAGTCAATAACTTATACAAAATGTCTACATTTAAAGAATTAGGATTGAACGACGAAATCCTAAAAGCGCTTACCGATTTAGGGTACGAAACACCTTCCGAAATTCAAGAAAAAGCTGTTCCTCAAGTAATTTCATCAACACAAGATTTAAAAGCTTTTGCACAAACTGGTACTGGTAAAACTGCCGCATTTAGTTTGCCTGTATTACAGCAATTGAATACAAATGATAAATCTACTCAAGCAATTATTCTTTCTCCTACAAGAGAATTAGCAGTTCAAATTGGAAAAAATATTGAGAGTTTTTCTAAATATATGAAAGGCGTAAATGTTCTTACCGTTTATGGAGGAGCAAATATTGATGAGCAAATTAGAGGTCTTAGAAAAGGAGTTCAAATTGTTGTTGGTACACCTGGACGTACAGTAGATCTTATCAAAAGAGGAAGATTAAAATTAGAAAACGTTCAATGGTTGATTCTTGATGAGGCAGATGAAATGCTGAACATGGGATTCAAAGATGAATTGGATCAAGTTCTTGAGGTTACTCCTGAAGACAAACAAACATTATTATTCTCTGCAACTTTCCCCAGAGAGGTTGAATCGATTGCAAGAAACTATATGGATAACCCTGTTGAAATTACAGCAGGTCAAAAAAATAAAGGTTCGGACAATGTTACAAACGAATACTATGTTGTAACAGAAAGAAACAGATACCCTGCTTTAAAGAGAATCTGTGATGCAAATCCAGATATTTATGGTATTGTATTCTGTAGAACTAAACGAGAAACTGCTCAAGTTGCAGAAAATCTAATTCAAGACGGATACAATGCTGATGCACTTCACGGAGATTTATCACAAGCGCAGCGTGATGGTGTTATGCAAAAATTCCGTAACAAAAGTCTTCAAATGTTGGTTGCAACAGACGTTGCCGCACGTGGTTTAGATGTTAACAATTTAACACACGTTATCAACTACAAGTTACCAGATCAAACAGAAGCTTATACGCATAGAAGTGGTAGAACTGGTAGAGCAGGAAACAAAGGTATTTCAATTGCTTTGATTACCAATAAAGAAGTTGGTAGATTACGTCCAATTGAAAGAAAAATCAACAAGAAATTTGACAAAAAAGAAGTTCCTTCTGGAGAAGAAATTTGCAAGAGTCAATTATTCAGTTTGATCAACAATGTAAAAGAGACTGAAGTAAACCACGATCAAATTGACACTTACCTAGAAAGTATCTACTCAAGCTTAGAAGGATTAAGTAGAGAAGATTTGATTCAAAAATTTGTTTCTGTTGAATTCAATAAGTTCTTAAAATATTATGCCAACTCTCGTGACTTAAATGAAGCAGAAAGAGGAAGAGCTGATGAGAGAGGAAAATCTAGAGATGATGAAAACATGACACGTTTCTTTATCAACCTAGGTAGAAAAGACGATCTTAATCCGGGTAAACTTATTGGACTTATCAACGAGCAAGAGATTACTGACAATGTAGAAATTGGTCAAATCGAAATATTAGACACCTTCTCTTTCTTTGAGTTAGATAAAAATTTCACGGACGAAACAATCAGTTCTTTTGAAGGAGCTGAGTTTAACGGTCGAAGCGTAAATGTTGAAATCACTCAAAAGAAAAAACGCTCTGGAGGCTGTGGACGCGGAAGAAGAGATCGAAGAGGCGGTAGTGAAGAAAGAAGAGGACGTGGTAGACGTTATGAAGGAGGAAACCGTTCTGAAAGAAGAGAAGGTGGAAGATCTGACAGAAGGTCTTCTGATAGAAGAGGTTCTGACAGACCTGACAGATCTGATAGATCAGACAGAAGTTCTGGATTTGGAAGAAGAAGAAGAAATTAACAACATAAAATTGAAAACAATCCTCTTTACTAATTTGTAGAGAGGATTTTTTTTGACTTATATTTTCAAGAAAAAAGTATCTTTGCAAAATGGGTAGAAAAAAGAAAAATTATACGTTTGAAAACATCGAAGTTATCGATGCTGGAGCTAGAGGAAAATCTGTTGCAAAAGCGCCCGATGGTCGTGTTATATTCTTAACAAATGCAATTCCTGGTGATGTTGTAGATATACAAACCGGGAGAAAAAGAAAAGCATATTTTGAAGGTACGGCTACAAAATTCCATAAATACTCTGACAAAAGAGCAGAACCTAAATGCACACATTTTGAGCACTGTGGTGGTTGCAAATGGCAACATATGAAATATGAGGATCAACTTTTTTACAAAGAAAAAGAAACTATCCAGAACTTGCAACGAATTGGACATCTTGAACTAGAAAACATCACTCCTATTCTAGGTTGCGAAGAATCTTATTTCTATCGTAATAAAATGGAGTTTTCTTTTTCAAGCAATCGCTGGTTGACTTCTGAAGAAATAAATTCAGAAGAAGAGGTTGACAACAGAAATGCACTCGGTTTTCATATCTCTGGAATGTGGGATAAAATTTTAGATGTTGAAAAATGCTTTTTACAAGAAGATCCTTCTAATGAAATCAGAAATTCTATAAAAGATTTTGCAATCTCTAATACTATTGAATTCTATAACCCTAGAGAACAAGATGGACTGCTAAGAACAATGATGCTAAGAATTCTCTCTACAGGAGAAATCATGTTGGTGATTCAGTTTTTTAAGGAAGATAAAGAAAAAAGAGAATTACTTTTAAACTTCATCAAAGAAAGATTCCCTCAAATCACATCACTACAATACATCATAAATAGTAAAAGAAACGATTCTATTTATGATCAAGACATCATTCTTTTTGATGGTAGAGATCATATTTTTGAAGAAATGGAAGGCTTAAGATTTAAAATCAACGCAAAGTCTTTCTATCAAACAAACTCAAAACAAGCTTATGAGTTATATAAAGTGACACGTGACTTAGCTGGATTGACTGGCGAAGAACTCGTTTATGATTTATATACAGGTACCGGTACTATCGCGCAATTTGTTGCGAAAAAAGCAAAAAAAGTAATTGGAGTTGAATCTGTTCCGGAAGCAATTGAAGATGCCAAAGGAAATGCAGAACACAACAACATAGACAATGTTGAATTCTTTGTCGGAGATATGAGAGAGGTTTTCACTTCCGACTTTATCAAACAACATGGACAACCTGATGTAATCATCACGGACCCACCAAGAGATGGGATGCACAAAAAAGTAGTAGAACAAATTCTAAAAATCTCTCCTAAACGTATTGTTTATGTGAGTTGCAATTCAGCTACACAGGCAAGAGATTTAGCGTTAATGAAACACAAATACAAAGTAGCTAACACTCAAGCTGTAGATATGTTTCCTCAAACACATCATGTAGAAAATGTTGTATTATTAGAGTTAATCCAATAATTCTACAAATCGTATAAAAAAAGCCTAGTGAAAAATTTACAGTGCCCCCAAAAAGTTAGACACAATTTGGGGGCATTTTATGTATAGAAAAGTAAAATTTAGTATTGAGTTAAAAAAAGAATGCATGTCTTTAATCTTCTTAAAGCATCGTTCAGTTATGAGTG
>Ga0209223_10005789_pt1 | contig 10787 bp, 5 predicted proteins | sample COG_06_FD_184750 | JGI IMG/M metagenome (GOLD analysis project Ga0209223, IMG submission 184750) | Pelagic Microbial community sample from North Sea - COGITO 998_met_06 (SPAdes) (version 2) | ecosystem: Environmental > Aquatic > Marine > Neritic zone/Coastal water | place: Helgoland, sampling...
TTGACGGATCTGGGTTAAAATTCCTGCGAATCGGCTTAATTTTTTAAATTTTAGCGTATCTTTGCTATTTGCTAATTTAGAAAATTCAAATATTAACCCGCTAATAATAATAAAATTACTAAAAGTTGCTGATTTTTAGGGAGATTTGATCAGTTTTAACAAGCTAAATGCTTGTTAAGACCATCAAATCGGCATTTATTTCTTAAATTTTATCCTCAAAACTAATTTGATTAAAAAGACCTTGGCGCAAGTGAAGTAGTCTTATTTTTGAGATAGTTTTTAGATAAAATTAAGAAAAAATTAGACAAAAAGCAGGATGATTTACTTGTAATTTAAGCTGTGCAAAAGTCTTTTAATGCAGAATGGATTTTGGTATAAAATTTACAAAAAGTTTTTGCCCCTAGGGGCAAAAATGTTTGGGCTTCAAGCCTCGTAAACAAAGGATCTAATATTTTAAAAATAACAAAAATTACATAAATTTTGACCTTATGGATACAAATGATTGGGTAAATATTTTATATTTGGTTTTGCTGTTATGCTTTATTGTTAGCGGTGTTTTTTTGCGTAAAGATTTATCTCTAATAAAAGTTCTAAAATATTCTTTGGCTTGGATTGCTATTGCTGTATTTTGCATAATTTTATACAGTTTTCGCTTTGAGTTTGAGGATTTAAAACATCGTATTTTGGGAGAAATCAATCCATCTCTAGCTCAAAGCAATAGCTCCAAGCAAATTATCATCAAGATGTCGCAAGGAAACCATTTCTTTGCTAACATAGCAATTAATGGCGTTAATGTGAGATTTATGATTGATACTGGCGCTAGCGATTTAGTCTTAAGCCCAAGAGATGCTAGAAGAGTTGGCATTGATTTATCAGATCTACATTTCAACAAAATGTACCAAACTGCCAATGGCAAGGTTTATGGCGCCAGCGTTATCTTGGATTATCTAGAATTTGGATCATTTTCTATGAAAAATGTTAAGGCTTCAGTTAATAGTGCAGATATGGGAACTTCTCTTTTAGGTATGAGTTTTTTACGAAACTTCCAGAGTTATGAATTTAGTCGGGATCAATTAATATTAACACCTTAGGACCAAAATCCATCTTTAAAATAGGTTGGTATTTATTAAATTTTAGCTTCATCTTTTTGTTTTTAAAAGACATAAAGCCTCAGCCCTTGTGAGCATAAAGGCTTTATTTTATGACTTTTAACCCAGATCCGTCAATAAAAAGCTAATTTATGCTGCCATCTCATATTCCATAAGCACTGGTAAAAAATATTCATGCACCATTTAGGTGCACTAGAATTTTTTTACCAGTACTTATGAAACATGACTATAGCAGCCTAAATTAGCTTTTTATTGACGGATCTGGGTTTAAAATTCAAAAATATTTTGCCAAAGATTTAATTAAAGATGGATTTTAGTATGAGACCAATTCCCACTTTTAATAATATGTTTAATTGAAGTAGTATTAATGCTATTTATCGCCCTTATCAAGATTATTGAATTGCTCTCTTAGAGATTCATTTTCTGATTTTAGATTCTTTATTCTTAATAAATCCGAATTCTCCAATCTATCTTTAGAGCTGAGATTTTTAATTTCGTAATCATTTTGAGATATTTTCGATAGCAAATTCTGCTTACTTCTTGCAGCTTTTTGCTGTTTATCGCGCTCCTTTTCTTCTTGCTCTCTTTTTTTATCTTGATCATGATTTCTCTTATCAGACTGACCAATATTGCTATCTTTACCTTCTTTACTATCTGTGCTTGGCCCATCCTTTTTATCATCTTTTGAGACATCATAACTAATATTATCTCGACCTATTTTGGCTTTATTAGCCTTAGAATCATCATCGGAATCATTATCAGAATTGCTATTGGAATCCTCGCCATCATCATTAGCATTATTTGCACCTAATTCAACTTTGGCCTTAGGATCATCATTAGAACCTTTATTAATATTAAATTTTTGCTCCAACTTCTGACTTAAATCATCGCCATCCATTGTTAAATCTTGAGAATAATCAACATCATCAATCTCCTCATCATCCAAGCCAAAATCTTGTCCAGATGCCATAACTCCTTCTCTATCAACGCCTGCTTCATCTTGAGGAGCAATAATATCATCAACCTCCTCATCTTCTTCAATAATAGTTTCTAGCTTAGTTTTTTTCTCAAGCTCTGCTTGTAGATTTTGTAACTCAGAAATTTTTTGATCCAAATCAAGCTGATCTTGCAAATGTGTTTCAAATGCTTTTTGTATTGAATATTGCGGATTATTTGCAGCTTCTTCTGCATTGTTTTTCTGCAGATTTTCATAGTCCTTATCACTTATTCCCTCAGGCCTTGTTGCGAGATCTTCATCTTTAATTCTATTTATCTCTCTTAACTGATCTTGATCAAGCTTAGAAGATAATAAGGTTGTGCGCTCAGCCTTAAATTTTTCTAATGCTGCAATTTTTTGGCTATTATTTTTGCCTTGGAGAATTTTATCCAAATCTTTTTTATTTTTCTCTGATAAAAATTTAGCTATCTTTTCTATGGTTCTATCATTTTTATCATCCCATTGCCTTAAAGAGGAATTTAATTCAGCAGCTTTTTCAGCTAATGTCTTTTTATCTTGGTCTTGGGATATTGACTCCTTATTGACAAATTTACGCATCATGTAGGCAGCCTTATTGGCATCTCTTGTAATATCATTTTTATTTTGCGGATTGGCCCTCTTTATAAATTTTAAAGCGCTATCTTTTTGGAGCTGGTCGCGGCCAAGTCCAAGCTGCTGGGCAAGATTAACTTTTTTAGGCTCCCATTTAGAGATATTACTGCTAATAATTTCATTAATCATCCGAACCCCCATATTTCCAATATTCACAAGAGCATTGCGAGGAATCGTTATCATTTTACTCACAGCTTTGTCAGCAACATTGACATAGCGAGTTGGGCTGAGCTTTTTGAATCTTAGCCGCCATGTATTTTTACCATCGCCATCCTTGCTCCAAGCCCCAACATCTTCTTGACGAGCAATTTTGCGAGCAAAATTATCTTGAGCTAACTTAGGATTGTGAGCCACTCCCCTTTCAAAACTATGGCCAAATTTTTTCAACTTACCTTTAATTGCCCCAGCCACATCACCTCTAGCCCAAGCCATTTTTTGTTTTTGACTTCTTTCAAATTGCTCATTTTGCAGATCTTGCATAAACTTACTTTGCAACTCTGACTTATTGGCAAATAATTTCGCTGCCTCACTGGTGGTTAAGGCGGATTCTTTTTTAAGAGTGCTGCGCATATTATGTAAATGCTTGCCGATCTCTTGACTATCTGTGCCATAAATATTATTCTTCGCCCATTCCTTAACTCTATTATCCACAGCTTGGCGAGCCTCTTTGCCATGAGCAAAATTTTCACCCTGCTCTTTTTTGAGGGCTGCTGCCTCTTTTTTTATTTGATTTTTTAACGGCTCTTCTACCAGCTTTTTATCAAGCCTTTTTGCAATTGCCTCACTATCAACCCCAGCTAATCTAAATTTACTACCTTGACCATGGATAGTTCTAAAATTATTATTATTAGCCTCTGACACATGACCTACTTTTTGCGTCATCAATATGTCCATAGTTTTATTGCGAACAAAACGATCGGCTTCCTTACCACCCAAGCCTTTTGATGCTGCGGATCTTTGGGCATTTTTTATGGCGCTATCAATGATAGAATCTCTCCATCTTGTTCTTGGACCTCTAAATGGAATGGCCTTGCCGATGCTATTAAAAGACTTGTTAACACCAGTTGCCCTGACAGCAGCCGTCGCTCCTAAAGCCCCATAGGAGCCTCCTATGGCGGCACCCTTTAGGCCATATTTCACGCCATTTCCCGCCAATCCAGCAACTCCTTTCATCATATCACCGGCCAAAGCAAAACTTGATGATCCGCTAGCTTGACCCTGATCATCCTTACTGCCGCCACCCTTATCGGCTCCACCAAAGGCAGCTAGACTTGAAGCAACGGAACCCATGCCATTTATCACAAAGAATGTTAAAGCTATTAAGGCGCCAACTTCAAAGATTTGTCCCATCCATTCCCCAAAAGATCGATTAACATCATCGGCTTGCAAAACAAGGGTTGGGAAGGGTAGGATTCTAGGAATAAACCATTTTTGAAAGTAGCATACCTTATAATGTAATAATTCATTAAAGCTTCTATCAATTAAGTGCCAGAAAAAATATACCGTTGTAAAAAGAACTATGATCTCAATTGAGCGACCAACCAAAAACTTTATCCAATTAGTAAATAATGAGTTTGTTTGTTCAAATAATGCAAAGCACATAAAAATGGGGCCCAAGGATAGCACGAAGATGATTTTTAGCAGATTTACAACATAAGTCATCGCTGCATAAAGCATAGTAAATATGAAAAAAGCTATTAAAGCATATATGCAAATGATTAGCAAAAACCCATATCCGGTATAGAAAAATAATCCTAATATTTTTTTTGTTACTGGAGGTGAGAAAAGCTTTTTAATTGTGCCATCAATACAAGAGAATCTGGTGGCGTTGCGATTGGAGTTAGAAATGTCGCGATTACACTCAACAGTGGCTGAAGTAGTATCTCTATATTCATTTGAGAGATTGACCATCATTGCCACCACCTCATCGGTGCCATTTTTAAAGAATTTTACAACAAAATCATTATAAATATTCCAGCTTGTTGGGCTTATAAACATAATGATTAAAGCCATCTTGATAACTCTTTGTGATATTTCTTTGCGACTTATCTCAATAGTTCCAGCTAAAACAGCGCCACCAAAAACAATAACATATAATGTTAATAGCAACCTAACAGCATTAGCAAATCCAGAATCAGTGACGATATTATTATACATCTCTTTTAATAGGCCGCCCTCTCGGCTATCGATCTGGTTACCTTGATCTGAATCAATCACATAGCTATTATCACCAAGAACTAAATCCTCAATGACAGATATAATTGTGGCCAAAAGCCCTTTTGCACCCACTCTTTCAACGCCGCTTAAAAACTCTAAACTATAACTATCGCTATTATCTTCGTACCATCTATCACCAAATAAAACCTTGATCACCTCTCCTTTTTGATGCCATTCAATGGGGTTTCCTTGATCATCATATTCCTTAACAAGGGGCCCTTCGGAGCGATAAATATATTTTGTAACATCTGCACCATCTTCATCGACACATCTATCGGATATTCTTGCGACATCACAAACTTCCTCAACAGCAAAAAGATGATAAGCATTTTTGGGCAATTGATTGCCAGAGACGCCAAAAAGGCCAATAAAGGCATGCATTCCAGCCTTAAATTTGCAAATCTCTTGATCATCGGGACGCATTAACTCACTCTCCTCGTCAATTCTTGCTAGAGACCGATAAGATAATTGATTGCGATTTGTATTAAAATTATCATCAGCTACACAACCATCAGGATCAAAAGAGCTATTCATACATATACAGCCCGCAGGGTTGCCAGAATTTTTGGGATATTCTGCGCAAATTTTGCAATCTTTAATTGTTGATGGATCAATGCCTTCCATAGACCAAGGTATTATTTTACCGCTAATCTTAATCACCACCTCATCGCCATTATAAACTAAATAAGTATCTTGCCAAGATACCATTTGCCCTCCATCAGCGTTAAATGAACCATCTTCATTAAAATCATGAACATAAATACCAGTTGCATCATCACGCTCGCTCTTAACAATGGTGCCCACCGAGCCAAAATCTTCCGCCTCAACACAAGATCCTTGCGAACTTCCTTCCGAGCAAGAAAATAGTAATAAGAGTAAAATAGGGGAAATTAAAAATCTAAAGCATCGATGCTTCCTCAAAAACATGTTAGACTCTTTAATATTTTGAGGCTGATTTTTGCTAAAAAATCTATTTAAAATATTGAAAAAAGATAAGATAAGAGGGGAAAAATTATAGAATAATCTTGTTGGTGTATATAGTTTTTTAAATATCCTTGATTGCAAATTTATCATTAAATTAAGGCAGATTTTAAAAAACAAAACCAACAGCTGCTAAAAAAGCTAAAATGGCACAGCAAACTTATAAATTGTGGTACCTGCGGCCGGACTTGAACCGGCAAGGGCTAATGCCCCACGGATTTTAAGTCCGTTATGTCTACCATTCCATCACGCAGGCAGGACATTAAAAAATAAGTCTATCTTTATTAATTTCTGTAATTTTTTAGATAGCTAAAAAACAAAAAATAATTAACAAATATCTAATGGTGGGTCTGGGTGGACTTGAACCACCGACCTCGCACTTATCAGGCGCGCACTCTAACCAGCTGAGCTACAAACCCATAAGAAATATACTTAAGAAATATAATCAATATTAAAAATCTTTATAAAAGATCGATCAATTTATAAATCATGATCTCTAATGTCAACTTATTAACCAGCGCCCTGAATTTATTAACCTGTGCACTAACTAGTTGACTTTTAACAAAAAGATTTTTTTTCTTGGAGATCTTGTTGAAAGCCATAGTACTTACTGCTACTTTGGTTTTTCAAGAAGATCTTCAAGAAAGAAAATACCGCAGTTAAAAGTCAACTAGTTAGGGCGCGGGTTAATATACCAATTTACAAATTAATATCACTCAATATTCTGGAAAATAATTTAGCTGGCAAGCCGCCTCCTGATATTTTATTAGTTGCGCTATAATCATCATTGCCAATCCAAACTCCAATAACATAATCGCCGCTATATCCAACAAACCAAGCATCGCGAAAATTTTGACTTGTGCCGGTTTTGCCTCGAGCATTCTTATTGGAAATAGCGTTTCTTGCTGTGCCATTTAGAACAACTTCATTTAATAAATTATCAATCATTAACCAAGATTCATCGGAAATTATCTTACCCAAATTAGAGCCAAAACGCATGTACAATTCCTCATTAGACTCATCATAAATTTCTTCAACATAGCTTGGGATAAAAGCCTGCCCATCATTGGCAATAACAGCATAGGCCGCAACCAACTCATATAAACTAACAGATGAAGACCCCAATGCCACCGTTAAGCCGTCTTTTTTATCTGCTTTTAAGCCAAACTTTGCCAACATATCAATTACCGCATCCAAAGATGATTGCTTGGCCAATTTAATGGCAATTGAATTAAGAGATTTTGCAAAAGAAGTTTTTAAATCAACTATACCATAATATTTATCATTATAATTATCTGGCAACCAATTGCTAAATTCCACCTTACTATCAACTAAAAAATCATCCGACTTAAAGCCCTGCTCAAAAGCCGTCAAATAGACAAAAGTCTTAAATAATGATCCGGCCTGCCTTTTAGCATCAATTGCGCGGTTGAATTGGCTTTTTTGATAATCCTTACCACCGATCAAGGCCTTTAACTTGCCATTTTTATCCATCACCACCACAGCAATTTGCGATTTATCTATTTTTTTATTATTAGATTTTAAGAATTTATACAATATATCTTCTAAGTTATTTTGTATATTTTCATCAATCGTGGTGCGAATAAAAAATGATTTATTTTCATCAAGATCAGGCGCTAAAAAATCCTTAAAATTTCTCTTTACTAAATCAGCAACATAAAATCTCTGAAAAGAATCATTTTTATAATTAATATTATCACTCAACTCGCCAATATGAGACTCGTCAATATAACCATATTTGATCATATTTTTTAGAACTAAATCCGCCCTATTCTTAACCAGTTCCAAATTTACCTTTGGCGACAATCTTGATGGCGCCTTTAAAATTGATGCCAAAATAGTCGCTTCATTCAAATTTATTTGCGCTATGTCTTTATTAAAATAGCTTTTAGCAGCGTTTTTTACACCATAATTACCAGAGCCAAAATAAGCCCGATTTAGATATATTGTTAAGATTTGCTCCTTAGTAAATTCTCTTTCTAGCTGAAATGATAATAAAATTTCCTGAATTTTTCTTTTTATAGTTTTGTTCGAGCTCAAAAAAAGAAGCTTAGATAATTGCTGGGTAATTGTGCTCGCACCTTGGACAATATAGCCATTTTTCTGATTCACATAAAAAGCGCGCAATATAGCAAAATAATCAATACCGCCATGATTAAAAAATTTTCTATCTTCAATAGAAATTACAGCATTTACAAGATGCTGAGGTATTTCATAAAACTCAGCCTCATCATTATCAACAGCGCCAAAAGTTTTAATGATATTATCATTAGAATATCTAACCTCAATTACAGGCTTGTTAGAATCATTATATAATTGCCCTAGATTTGGCAAATCTTGCATATAATATAGCACCAAAATAGCAATCACAACACCGAGCCAAATAGCCGAAAAGAAAGACCATTTACCAATAAATTTAATAAATTTCATGCTGTGCTATATAAACTCAAAAATTTTAGACGAAAATAACGCCAAAATATCAATTAATGATCGTGGCTTCATGTTTGGTGATGGTGTTTTTGAAACTTGTCACATATCTAATCAACAAATTCTAGATTTTTCACTACATCTAACAAGACTTAAAAGCAGCTTAAATTTTTTAGAAATAGCAGCTAAAATTGATGATTTAACACAAAAATCTTATCAATTGATCAAGAAAAATAATATTAAAAATGGAATTTTGCGCATCAATATAAGTCGTGGTCAAGGATCGATTGGCTATTTACCAAAAAAAAACATAAAACCTAATATAATAATCCAAACCAAAAAGCTCCAAAAGATCAAAGATCAAAAAATTAGCCCAAAAATTAGCTTAGGAATATCAAAAAAAATAACATTAAACTCCATCTCTCAAATATCACAATACAAAACCAACAATAGTCTTAATTATATCTTAGCTAAAATAGAGGGTCAAAAAAATGGCTTTTTTGATAATATTTTACTCAATGAAAAGCAAGATATTTGCGAAACATCTTCGGCTAATATATTTTGGTGCAAAGATAATAAAATCTACACACCAAGTCTCAATTGCGGCATTTTGAATGGCACCAAAAGGCAAAGAATTATCAAAATTTGTCGGCAACAAAATATGAGTCTTGAGGAAGGAAAATTTAATCTTAAAGATCTAAAAAATTGCCAAGAAATGTTTATTAGCAATTCATCTTTTTTAATTCTAGAAATTGATGAAATTAATATTGGCGATAATATAATTAAGACAAAAACCAACGAAATATCGAGCAAAATCCTAAAAATTTTTAGAAACGATTATAAAAACACCTACACAAGTGGAATATAAACAAGAAATCAGCTGGTTGGAGCCATTAGAATTTGCTCAAAAAATCTCACAAAATTATGGGTGTGATTGGGTATTTTTGTATTCTGGAATCGCTAGTTATGATAAAGAGTTAAATTCTTATATTGCTTTATTTGCTAGCAAAAACCACAAATTAAACTCTTTTCAAGAGCTAGAAAGCCTTAGAAAAAAAGCATTAAGCCCATTATTTGGCTATATTTCTTATGAAGCATTAAGAGATATTAATGATGCCAAAACAACTAAATCAAATTCTATAAATTTTTCCAACATACAATTCTTAGAATTTGATGTTATCATAAAATTTCTTCATCAGCAAAAAAAAATTATAATCTCTTATCAGCAAAAAGAGCAATTATTGGAGATTGAAAAATACCTTGCATCCTCAAAATACCCAAAAATATCTTATTTTAGAACATCTTCGATAAAATCAAATTTCAGCGATCTATCATATCAACAAGCTATAAAAAATATTAAATATCAAATTGCCAATGGTGACTTTTATCAAGTAAATTTAACTAGAAAATTTTTTGGCGAATTAAAAAAAGATTACAAATCTTGCGAGGTTTTTACAAATTTTGTTAAGCTTTGCCAAATAAGCCCGGCAAATTACTCATCTTTTTTAAAGATAGATAATAAATATATATTATCTTCTAGTCCTGAATTATTTATCAGCATAAAAGATAATATAATGATATCAAAGCCAATCAAAGGCACCAGCCCCAGATCCTCTGATCTTCAACAAGATCAAAATAATAAAAATAATCTAAAAAATAGCGCAAAAGAGCGCGCAGAAAATCTCATGATTGTTGATTTAGTAAGAAATGATTTATCACAAATATGTCAGCCAAAATCAGTCAAAGTTGACAGTCTCTTTGACATAGATTCGTACAAAACAATTCATCACATGTCATCACAAATTAGCGGTCGCTTAAATAACGATATTTCAATAATTGATGCTGTAAAAGCCAGTTTCCCCGCTGGATCAATGACTGGCGCACCTAAAATTGCTGCCATGAAAAATATTGCCAAAAACGAAAAAATAGATCGAGGAATATATAGCGGAGCAATTGGATTTATCAACAAAGATGAAGTAAATTTATCGGTAGTTATCAGGACATTAATTATAGAAAATAACAAATATGAATTTCAGGTTGGCGGCGCTATTACTTATGATTCCAATCCAAAAAAAGAGTTAGAAGAAATATACAGCAAAGCTTGCGCCCTAAAAGAAATTTTAGGATTAAATAAAGTTAGCCAAAATCTAAACCTAAGCTCATAAAACCCACTATTTGGTCTCAGCAAATGTAAAACTCCAAACTTAACCTGACACTCCTAAATTATCAAACAGTCAAATTATTACGAATCTAAACTATCTGAATTCTTGGTATAATTTACATCATAATTTCTAACTATAGTGACCCCCAAAAACTAGACCAAAATATCTTTTTTTTAAAGGAGGATTTATCGTAAATTTTGAATGATTGAAAATCATTTAAAATTTATGATCTTTTTAACTTTTTTAAAAAATATTTTAGTC
>Ga0209223_10005795_pt1 | contig 10775 bp, 5 predicted proteins | sample COG_06_FD_184750 | JGI IMG/M metagenome (GOLD analysis project Ga0209223, IMG submission 184750) | Pelagic Microbial community sample from North Sea - COGITO 998_met_06 (SPAdes) (version 2) | ecosystem: Environmental > Aquatic > Marine > Neritic zone/Coastal water | place: Helgoland, sampling...
TTTCTTAATAAGTATTGGGTTTCAATTATCATAGCTTCATTAATATATATAATGATTACAGTTTTTTAAACATTTTTAAATTCTCTCTAAATAAATAGCTGAATTGACAGAAGAAGATATGCCTATGGTTTAACCGTTACCTGTCCATTCATTAGTATTGGTAATAACCAGTCTCGTAGTTCAGCTAGTCTATTATTTTCATTTTTGTTAAGTCTAATTTTATCAAAATGCGGCTTTATAATGTTACTAAATGACTTTATCTTCTGACTATTTGGAACTGGAACTTTTGCAGAAACTAAATCCTCTTTGATTATTCCTTTTATTATACTTCCACTAGTACGAACCTTAAAAATCTCAATTTCTCTTTCTAACAAATAATATACGTACTCGGATAATTCAGATGAAAAGGGTCTTACGGCAGCAACTCCCCGGCCTAAACAAAATTCTTTCTCTGAATAGACTAAGTTTCCAAGAAAATGACTAATATGGAGAGGATCTTTACCGATTTTACTGGTGCGATTCGTAACGGATATACAGTAAAGAAATACCTAAATGACGCGAACCTAATGGGAGATCAAGAAATTAAAGAAATAGCAGCAATTTGTCTTTCCATCCGCCTTATCCCAATAGACGCTTAAGTTTTCAATCATAGGAAGAGTTTTGTTTAGATATACTTTGAAAGGACTCTTCGTGGACTTCAACCGTTCCAACTTAATCTGTTAATTAATTATTTCTTGAAATTATCTCTCACAAAGTCTCTTGGCGATTTTCCATATTGTCTTTTAAAAGCTTTAGTAAAATAATTATGAGAATTAAAACCTACGGCAAAACCAATTTCATTTATGCGATAATCACCTGATTTCATTAAAACTATAGCATGTTTCAATCGTATATTCCTGATGAATTCTGTAGCTGATTGATTGGTAAGTGATTTTAGTTTTCTGTGAAGATGTGTTCTACTAAGATTTAAGCTTTTTGCAAAATCTTCTACTGTAAAATCATAATTTGAAATATTATTCTCAACAGTGTGTATTGCCTTTTCTATCAGTTTCTTATCTATGTTTAAAATATTTACTCCCTCATCCCATTCTTCTTGTTTGGAAGCAAATAAGGAACGAAGTGTTTTTCTTGAATTCAAAAGATTATCAATCTGAGAAATCAAAAACTCCTCATTGAAGGGCTTAGGGACATACGCATCCGCTCCAGATTGCATACCTGAAATTTTATTTTGTACCGTGCTCAAAGCTGTAAGCAAAACAACTGGTATATGGCTAGTTCTAATATCCTGTTTTATTCTTTTACATAATTCAATGCCATCCATTTCAGGCATAATTATGTCAGATATAATCAAATCGGGATGAAGCGACATGGCTAAACTAAGGGCTTCTTTTCCATTCTTGGATTTTGCTATCCTAAAATGATTAGAGATGGAATCCTCTAGAAACTCCAATAAATCAGGGTTGTCTTCTGCAATTAATATAAGAGACTCTTGATTGTCAATGATTTTATCATTTTTTACCTCAGGGGCATTGTAGTTATTAGTTTCAGAATTGTAATCAAAAGATTTTATATCTAGAATTGCACTAGGAAGTTCATTAAAAGTATTGGGTTGATGGATTGGTAAATAAATATAGAATGTTGTCCCAACGCCTTTAAGACTACTTACAAGCAATTGACCGTTATGAATATTGATATAGTTGGTTGTTAAGGACAACCCTATTCCAGTGCCACTTGCTTTAACTTGTTTATTGTATTTTATTTGGAAAAAGCGTTCAAATATTTTTGGTAAATTTTCTGATGAAATACCTAAGCCAGAATCTGTAATGCTAATTTCTACAAATTCACTATGCAATTCTTCACCAATAGAATAATTAGACCAGTTGTCTTTTAATTCTGTTTTTTTGTTTCTCTTAATTTTTAAAGTTATGTTGCCTTGGTCGCCAGTGTTTTTAAAAGCATTAGATAAAATATTCACCAACACCTTATCTATTTTATCGGTATCAAAGTCCATTTTAAGGCTTGTAGATTCGGTAATAAAATTATAATTGAACCTTTGCTGGGTGGCAAGCTCTTCAAAACAATCAAATACATTTTTACAAAATGAAATAACATCGGTATTTATTGGGCTTAATTTTAAATTTCCTTGATTAATTCTTCTAAAATCTAAGAATTGATTGATGAGTCTTAATAAACGGTCTGTATTGTTTTTTATAAGTGCTAGCTGCTTTCGGGAAAGTTCAGTATTTTTATCATTACCCTTTAATAATCGGTTTACCGGTCCGTTTATAAGGGTTAATGGAGTTCTAAATTCATGAGAAATGTCTGTAAAAAACTGAAGCTTCATTTGATGTAATTTCTCTTCAGTTTCATTACGAATTTGGGCCAGTCTTAGTTTCAGTTTTAATTTTTGCTTATTAACGGTTTGCTTTATATAAATGTACGAGGCTGTTATAAAAATCAAAACATAAAACAAATAGGCATACCAAGTTAACCACAAAGGTGGAGTGATCTGGATTGAAATTCTGGTTGGTGTTTCATTCCAAATTCCATTATTATTAGAGGCCTTAACTTCAAAAATATAGTTACCTATTGGGATATTTGTATATGAGGCTTGTCCCCTATTTTTAGTTGCAATCCATTTTTCCTCAAAATTCTTTAATCTGTATTTGTAGTTGTTTTTCTCTGGGTGGATATAATTGTTGGCTATGAACTTTAAGCTAAAAGAATTTTGTTGGTATTTCAATTTTAATGAAGTTGTATTACTTATAGCTTCTTTAAGGATACTATTTTCATTACTTGGAACAACATTTTTGTTGTTAACATATAATTGAGTGATGGTGGTAATTGGTGGAATTGGGTTGGGAATGATCATGTCTGGTTGAAATCTAATCAAGCCATTAGAGCCTCCAAAATAAAGCTCACCATTATCAGATTTTAGCGCTGCGGTTGGATAAAAATTATTATTCTTTATGCCCCTATTACTATCAAAATGTTCAATAGTGTTTGATAGAACATTGAATTTATATAGTCCATTGTCAGTTGCTATCCATAAATTTTGTTTTTGATCCTGAAGTATTGAAAATATTTCATTACCATAGCCATCATTTTCCAAAGTAAAGTTTTCAATATCACCTGTTATAGGGTTAAATCTACTGATGCCCTCGCCATTACTACCTAACCATAATAAACCCTTTTCATCTTCATGAATATGATTTATAAAATTGTGAGAAATACTATTGGGATTATTCTTAATATTATTATAACGAATAAATTTAGATGTCCCTTTTCTTAGTAAATTAAGACCATTTTCAGTAGCAAACCATATATTATTGTTTATATCCTCGATGATATGATTGACATTATTATTGGATATGGAGTTATGGTCTATTGGGTTATGTGTGAAATTAGTAAAAGTCTTAGATTGGAAATTATAAAAATAGACTCCCAAAGGAAAATTACTAACCCATATTCCTTCTTGGGTTGCTAATATATTTAAGGCCTGAAGCCCTTCTTCAAAGGGTAATTCTAGCCGCTCATATGTGTTTTGTCTTGCTTTTTTAAACAGTAATCCATTTTTATAGGTTCCTACCCACAAAGTGCCGAACCTATCATAAGTTATTGATTTAATTTTCTTAATGGTTTCACCCTTATAAATTACAGGATAACTAGTAAAATCATTTGTTTCTGGGTTGTAACGGTTCAAATCATCAACATCAGTCCCGACCAATATTTCTGATGAATTAGGTATTTGCGCAAAACAACTTATAATATTGCTGCTTAATGATTCTTTTGAAGTGGATTGGGTGTGATGTTGGAATGAGTTGTTGTATTCACTATGAAAACTCACACCTCCAAGCCAAGTGCCAATCCAAATGTTAGCATTGGAATCTTTATATAAAGACCAAATAGAGTTATGAGGAAGGTTAGGATGTTTTTGCTGGTCTATTAAAAGTTTTAGCTCACTGTTATTAACCAAAGCAACTCCCTTATCAGTTGCTGCCCAAATATTATTATCATTTTTGATTAAACTTCTTATTTGGTATCCAGTAAAGGCATCTATTTTGGCTAGGTCTGGGTCAAAATATTTTGCAGTAGTACCATCTGAAAGGTTTAATGAAAGAAGTCCCTTGGTACCATACCCCAACCACATGACGTTGTTGTCAATAAGTACGGAGCTAATGCCGTCCCTAAAGCTTTTTTTGAAAAATCTAAATTGATCTGAGTCTTTGGTTTTAAAATATATGTCACCATCTTCATAAAATACCCAGACAGTTTGGTCAGGTCCAATAGTTAAGTAATTAACGATGGTCGTTTTTTTGTTTACATTTTGGTAGGTTAAACTTTTTATTTCGGGGTTATATGTTCCAAATCCCTTTTTATCAGAAAGCCAATAGGTATTGTTCTCATCTTGAAAGAATGAAATGATATCTTGACCAATTTCTTCATTAAGCTGGTCTCTGATCTTATGTCTTGTAAAATTGTCATTTCGAAAGTTATAAGAACATAATCCTTTTTCTGTAGCCACCCATAAATTTCCAGCATGATCATTAAATAGGGAATTGATTCTATTAGTAGATATGGTTGAGGAATCTTTTTCCAAATAGCTATACTTCTCAATTCTTACAGCGTTGTAGGAAAACAGACCGTTATTGGTACCAAACCACATAACCCCTTTACTATTTTCAATTATGGAAGTTACTTGAGAATAGGCTATCCCTCCATCAGGAGTTACTTTCGATAATGAAATATGAGGATTATTTTGACAAAATATCCAACTTGAGATGAACAAGAAGACAAGATTATATAGTCGATATTTCATAAAGCAAAAATAAGAGATATAAGGCACGGCGAATATAGATTTATGGCTTAATCATAGCACTCTTGTTACATCATTGCAACATAAGTGCTAATATGGAACAAAATTATTGGTTTATGTAACAATAGTCAAAAGGATACTATGACAATTCTTTTAATATAGCTGAATAATAATCAACTAAATTGATATTTATGAGCAACAAACTATTTATTATCAAATTAATATGCCTTAATTTTATTCTATTTTCCTATAGTGGATATGGTCAGAACAAAAGCATTGAAGGTATAGTAAGTGATAACTCTGGCAACCCATTACCAGGGGTAACCGTTATCGTAAAAGATACCAGTAATGGCACAACTACTGATTTTGATGGAAAATTTAATTTGACCGCAACCACAGGGGATTCAATTGTGCTTTCTTATGTGGGTTTTAAAACGAAAGAAATAGAGGTTGGGAACTCTAATTTCTATAACGTAACTCTGGAAGAAGAAAATACGGCTTTAGACGAAATTGTCGTAGTTGGATACGGAACCCAGAAAAAGAGTGATATTATTAGCTCTGTTACCACAGTGAAATCAGAGGCTATAAACAGAGTGCCTTCCACGGATATTGGCGATATGCTTAAAGGACAGGCCGCTGGTGTTTTTATAACGACTTCTGATGCTGGTCCTGGAAGTTCTTCCAACATACTTATTCGAGGAAGAAGTTCCATCAATGGAGGTAACAATCCTATTGTAATTGTTGATGGCGTTCCTGTGGGTAATATCAATGAGGTTAATGCTAATGATATTGCTTCCATGGAAATCCTAAAAGATGCGGCAGCGCAAGCTATTTACGGAGCTAGAGCATCAAATGGTGTAATTCTTATAACTACCAAGCGTGCAGCTGAAGGAAAGTCAAATGTTAGTTACAACTCATTTTATGGAATGCAATACATAAACAGAAATTTTGATGTTTACAGCCCAGAAGAATATGCCATGCTTAAACGAGAGGCTTATAGAGCCAATAACGGAGGTGCCTACATGCAAGATAAAGATGTTTTCACGGCCATCGAGTTGGAGTCTTTAAAGAACGGCAATTTCATCGATTGGTTTGACGAAGTTCTTGAAATAGCCCCGATACAAAATCACAATTTTAATTTCTCAACAGGTTCTGATAAAACTAAAGTATACTCTGGATTTAATTATCAACAACAAGACGGTGTTGTACCCGGAACTAATTTTGAAAGGATGATCATTCGTCTTAACGTAGATCAAAAACTCTATTCGTGGTTAAGTTTAGGAATTAATACCAACTGGAACGTTTCAAAAAAGAACGACCCAGGAACTGGCAACACTTTGGAAAGATTAGTGAAAGCAAGTCCTTTAGGGGTAGTATATAATGAGAGTGGTGAACTGGCACTAAATCCTTCTGGATTCCAAGAAAGTATTAACCCACTTCTTGATTTAGATACTACAAAGAATCTTCTAAAAGATAAAAGTGATATTATTAATGTATTCCTTGATGTTAAGCCGCTTAAAGGTTTAAATTATAGACTAAATGTCAGTAGACGTTCATGGAATCAAGAAGGAATGGAGTATTCTACAGGTAAATCCTATGTTGGCTTTCGAAATGGAGGCCTTGGGCAAGGAAAAGTTACATTCCAAAAGTCCGTCGAATTGCAATTGGAGAATATCATTAATTATGATTTTGAAAAGAATAACCACAATCTCGGGCTAACATTTGTACAAAGTGTTAATGAAAGAAGAAACGAATATTTCAGGAACAAAGCATCCAATCTTCAAAATGACATATTAGGTATTTATGGATTACTGTCTGCTGAATTCAATGAGCCACTTATAAGTGCCTCAGATCGAACGTTAGTTTCTTTTGTGGGGCGAGCGCAATATGATTATAAAAATAAATATTATTTGACAGCCTCTTTTCGTTCTGATGGGTCTTCTGTTTTCGGAGACAATAACAAATGGGGGTATTTCCCTGCGGTTGCACTTGGGTGGAACATCCACAAAGAGGAATTCATGGAGCGTTTAGATGCTTTAAATAACTTAAAATTACGCTTTAGTTATGGTAGTGTTGGTAACGAAGCTATTGGCCCCTACGGAAGTTTAAGTACAGCCAACCAGAATGATTATATTTTTAATGGTCAAATTAGTACAGGGTATATTCCCGGAAACTCTTTACCAAATCCCAACTTAAAATGGGAAACTTCCACAACTTTCAATTCAGCTCTTGATTTTGGATTATGGAATAATCGAGTGACAGGAACCTTTGAGTATTACAATACAAGAACCGAAGATCTTTTGGTGAGTAAAACCTTAAATGCGGCATTAGGATATACCAGCATATTAAGCAATATCGGAGAAATCGAAAATAAAGGTTTTGAGTTTGCAATCAACGGATATGTAGTAGATAAAAAGGACTTCAAAATTAATGCTGGAGTTATTTTTTCTGCAAACAAGAATGAAATAATTTCTCTTTATGGCCTAGATGAGGATGGAGATGGTATTGAAGATGACGATATAGGAAACAAATGGTTTATAGGCCATCCTGTTGATGTGGTATATGACTACCAATATGCTGGGATTTTTCAATCTCAAGAAGAAATAGATAGCTCACATCAACCAGATGCTCAAATAGGAGGTATTCGATTATTAGATGTCGATCCGAATGATGGTGATTTAAATCCAGATGATCGTGTTATTACTAAAAAAGATCCAGATTGGATTGGAACATTTAATTTAGATATTACTTACAAAAACTTCGACTTTACTGCTCAGGCTACCACAGTTCAAGGCCGTAAAATGATTAACCCTTATTATTATAGCTATAATCAAGGGGGAGATTTAAGAGGGTTGTTTAATGGTATAAAGCAAAATTATTGGACACCAGAAAACACTACGGGGGATTGGCCCAGACCAGATGGTGGAAACACCCCAGCATTTATAAACACTTTAGGATTGCAGGATGCCTCATTTTTCAGAATTTCACTTCTGTCATTGGGATACACCTTTCCCAAAACTTTAACAGAAAAATTAAACATGGGCAGTATAAGACTTTACTCTACTGCACGTAATCCTGTAACCATCACTGACTATAAGTCCTATAGTCCTGATCAAAATCCAAACGCTTATCCAGAGCAAGTTTCTGTAGTGCTCGGATTACAAGTCACATTTTAATTATGAAACTAAATAACTTAAAAGAAATGAAAAAAAATTATTTTTTAATGGGATTAGCAATAACAACATTATTGTTTTCCACATCCTGTAGTGACCTTCTAGAAGAAGAACCCTTAGATGAAATTTCCACCGATTATATTTATTCATCTGTGGATGGTATAGACGTTGGCGTTACCGCATTATATAATAAGTTAAGAAAGAACAATGCCACTGGACGTGCTGGCGATGGTTTTAGAGCCAATGCTTTTATACTTATTGGAACAGACATCGGGCAAATGAGAACCTATTTTACGCCTTATGACCCTTCAAAACACAATGCGACATTGGGTTTTGCTAACCATAAATGGGTAACCTGTTATCAAATTATAGATAGGGCTAATGCTATTATTAGTGCTGCACCTGCCTTAGAACAGAATGATCAATTAAAAAAACGAGTTGCTGAGGCAAGATTAATAAGAGGAGAAACCTATTTCGATTTAGTTCGTTTGTACGAAAATATCTTATTGGATACCATTCCAACAAACGCTGATAACTATGAAGATTTAGTAGAATATGTTCCAGCTGCCCAGGAAGACGTGTATAAGCTTATTGATAGTGATTTTGATTATGCTATTGAAAACTTAAAATACAAAGAAGATTTTGGGAGATACAATCAAGCTGTAGCTCGTCATTTAAAAGGGAAAAGTGCAATGTGGCAAGGCGACTGGAGCGAGGCTGCTTCACAGTTCGACGCTATTATAGAAAATGGAACTTATCATCTCGCTGGTTTAGATAAAGTCTTTGGACAGGATTTAAATCATGAGGAAGCACTGGCTGTATATCCAAGAGAGCAATCTTTTGGAGAGGATGATGATTTAGCTGGAGGTGATGACATTTGGTATAGCTCATTCTTTAATAATCGATATTATGAGCTTAATTCCGGTGAAATGATACCAAGTGTAGAACTTGGTGGAAATTCGTTGGGATGGGGTTTTCCTAATGATTATTTGCAATCGCTTTACGATAAAGACAATGATATTAGATACACCACCTACTATTATTCAACTAAGCTAATTTGTAACAATCCCGACCATCCTAATTTTGGGAATGAAGTTATCGGATACGAAGATAACTTTAGACGTTACCATTGGAGTTTGAAAAAATACCATGACGATGAAAAACCTATTGGGTCAAATGGGAACTGGAAAGATTATCTCTATTATCGATTCGCTGAAACATTAATGCTGGGAGCTGAAGCCCATTGGAGAGCGGATAATGAAAGCCCAACCAGTGCTAAGGCATTAGAATATATCAATATGATACGGGAAAGAGCTTTTGGTAATTCGGACCACAATTTCACAGAGTTTACTTTAGAAACTTATTTGGAAGAATCTGCAAGAGAATTAGCATTTGAAAAAAACAGATGGTATTTGTTAAAAAGATTAGGCTTATTGGTAGAGCGTCAGAATCTACACTATAGATTTGGTTCTAATACAAAAAACAATCGACCTTATCCAATGCAGCCTCATATGGTTAATTGGCCAATACCTCAGACTCAGTTGGATTTAATGGGACCAACATTCCCGCAAAATCAAGGATACTAATAATAGTTTCGAGTTATAAACTCAAACGTTAAAATTTAAAATTAATGATTATGAATAATATTAAAAATACCATTAAAAGTGTCGTGAGCATTTTTATAATACTGATGTTCGCATCCTGTGAAGAGGATTTTACGGACAATAAGCTAGAAGGTTATGAAAATATACCAACGAATCTAAACCTAACATATTCTCTAGATAATGAAAGCAGTGGTTATACAGTAAATTTTGAAGCTACGGCTGAAGGCCAGGTCTTTTTTCTCTTAAAAAAGAATTTGGATGATGAGAGCCCAGAAAGTTTTACTGAAAATAACTTTTCTGTTAACTTCGATCAATTTGGAACTTATAATGTAATACTAATTGCCCAAGGCATTAGAGATGCGGCTAGTTTCGAGTTAGTAGTTGAAATTCCTGAAAAAGAACCAGCTGATTTCTTGACAACTGTTGAGCCATCAAGCGATGGATCAGGAATAGTTAACTTCAGTATGTCGGCTACAAATGCGACCAGCTATAAAATTGAGATTTTTGAGCAAGATGGAGTGACACTAATTCATGAGAAAACAACAACTAGTAACTCTTACACTTATGTTTTCACCAATGATTTATTAGAACCTGTAACATTAAACTGCGTGGTTAAAATGACAGCTATCAATGGAGCTGGAAGTTTAGAAAACACGGAGTCTTTTAGTGTAGATGTAGATGCAGGAGTAGCGCCTCCTGAAAACTGGAGACTTTTCGATGATATGGACGGAGCTGAATGTGGAGGAATTTTATGGGATGTTGGATCAGATAAATCAGGGACATTAGCCTTGACAGATTTACCCGCTAGTGTACAAAACGGAAATAGTTCCGCTACACTAAGATATCATTATAAACCTAGTGGAGCTCAATATGGTATCTTAAAGTTTAGAGAAAAAGATGATGGAACTGAATTTGATTTTTCATTACAAAGCAAATTTAGGGTCAACGTTTATTTACCTTCTAATGCAGAAGCTCCTGATGGAACAATGATTGACAATACAGATAACGCAGGGAAACGGATAGTTCGTCTTTATCTTGAAGATAGATATAGAACTGATGGTACGTCATATAGCGACTCTTATAAGCGTAATGTGTGGATTGAAAAAGAGGTGTCTGCATTTGATCAATGGGTAACACTTGAGTTTGATTTTAGCAATCAAGATGATTATAAATACCATGGTG
>Ga0209223_10005799_pt1 | contig 10772 bp, 6 predicted proteins | sample COG_06_FD_184750 | JGI IMG/M metagenome (GOLD analysis project Ga0209223, IMG submission 184750) | Pelagic Microbial community sample from North Sea - COGITO 998_met_06 (SPAdes) (version 2) | ecosystem: Environmental > Aquatic > Marine > Neritic zone/Coastal water | place: Helgoland, sampling...
AATAGAAGCTCTCCTTTAGATTCTTTTTCTTTAAATTCTTGAACTAATGCTAAAGCATCTGGAATAACATCGCTACACAATATAATAAGAGAACCTTTTATAGCATTTTTAACAGCATAAGTAATTGCTTCATGTTCTGAAGGAATGATAGTGGTTTTCTTATTAGGATCTTTCATTTCAATTCCATCGTTCAACATTTTAATCAGTTCAGATTCCGTTTTACCTCTTAAGCGTTTGTCTTGTCTAATAATTATCTCGTCAAACATTTCCGCAGCAATACTTCCCATTTCATTATTATCTTCGAGGCGTCTATCACCAATTCCAGCAATAATTCCAACTTTTACAGTAGCATCTATTTGATCTACAAAGTCTTTTAGCGCCCGCATTCCAGCCGGGTTGTGTGCATAATCCAAAAGTATACTAAAATCGTTGAACTTGAATAAGTTCAAACGACCTGGTGTCTGAGAAGAAGAGGGGATAAATGTTTCCAATGCTGCTTTAATGTCTTCGTTGCTTATCCCTTGAACATGAGCTGCCAAAATACCTCCTAAAACATTCTTAATCATGAACTTGGCTTTACCTCCATAGGTTAGCGGAATGTTTTCAGCTTTCATTAAACGCATTTTCCACTCACCTCTGCATATAGTTACATATCCATTCTCATAAATTGCAGTAATTCCGTTTAAACGCTGCAAAGCTTTTATACGAGGATTGTTTTCGTCCATAGAAAATAAGGCAACGTTGCAATCTAGATTGCGTCGCATATTATAAACTAAATCGTCATCCGCATTTAAAATAGCATAGCCGTCAGCACTTACAGTTTCTGGAACAACTGCTTTAACTTTTGCTAGTTGGTCAATTGTATGAATTCCTTTTAACCCTAAATGATCCGCCTCAACGTTTGTAACTACTGCTACATCACATTTTTTAAAAGTCAGACCCGCCCTTAGCAAACCTCCGCGAGCACATTCCAAAACTGCAAAGTTTACAGTAGGATCCCGCAAAACGAATTCGGAGCTTGCTGGCCCCGTGCAATCACCTGTCATTAACAACCTATTTTGGATATATACCCCATCGCTTGTGGTGTAGCCAACTCTATAGCCTCTCATTTTTGCAATATGAGCAATTAAACGCGTCGTGGTTGTCTTTCCGTTGGTTCCAGAAATGGCAACAATTGGAATACTACCTGTATCTCCTTTTTGAGGAAATAATTTCTCGATCACTGGAGCTGCGACATTTCTAGGAAGTCCAGTTGTTGGAGCTAAGTGCATTCTAAAACCCGGACCTGCATTTACTTCAAGCACAGCTCCTCCAGTTTCTGATAACGGTTTTGAAATATCCGTAGTGGCTATGTCGATTCCGCAGATATCTAAATCAATGATTTTTGAAATTCTTTCCGCCATGCTCACATTTGCGGGATGTATAATGTCAGTTATATCTTCCGCTGTTCCTCCAGTGCTAAGATTTGCAGTGTCTTTTAGAATTAATTTTTCACCATTGGGAATAACAGATTCTAAAGTGTATCCAGCATCTTTGATAATCAATTCCGTTAACTCGTTAACAGTTATTTGAGTAAGTACATTTTCATGTCCATAACCTCTACGCGGATCTTTATTCACTTCATCAATGAGTTCTTGTATAGATGATTTTCCATTTCCGATAACATGTGCTGGTGTTCTTACGGCACCTGCTATTAATTGATTATTTATCACAAGTAATCTGTAATCATCACCAACGATATATTTCTCAACAATAATAGCTCCACTTTTTGAGCTATTTTTAGCATGACAAAAAGCCTCTAAGGCGTCATCATAATTTTGAATGTCCACAGTAATCCCTCTACCATGATTACCATCCACCGGTTTTATAACTAATGGGTAACCAACATATTCGCAAGATTCTTTTAGACTCCTTTCTCTTCGTATTATATCTCCTTTCGGAACTTCTATTTCTGCTTGTTCAAGAAGGTACTTTGTATCTTCTTTATCACATGCTAATTCTACACCAATACTGCTTGTTTCGCTTGTTACGGTAGCTTGAATTCGTTTTTGATTAGCTCCATACCCTAGCTGAACCAATGAGTATTTATTTAAGCGAATCCATGGGATTCCACGAGATTCTGCTTCTGCCACAATTGAACCTGTACTGGGTCCAAGACGATCTTCGTCGCGTAATTCACGCATTGTTTGAATATCATCGGCTAGATCATAATCCTCTCCTGCAATTAAAGCCTCACAAATTTTAACAGCTGATTTTGCTGCAAATTTTCCTACAGACTCTTCCATGTAAGAAAAAACTACATTGTATACACCATACTCTCCATAGTCGCGAGTTCTTCCAAAACCAGTATCCATACCCGCTAATGTTTGAGTTTCAAGCGCTATGTGCTCTATTATATGTCCCATCCAAGTTCCTCTATCAACTCGCATGAAAAAGCCACCTTCACAACCTTCAGAGCATCTGTGAGAATACATTGAGGGAAACATTTTTTTTAATCGATCTGCAAAACCTTCTATTTTATCTGATGGCTTTTCTTCCATGTCTTCGAGATCTAATACCATTACGATTAACTTGTGCCTTCTAACTGACCAATAGTTTGGCCCTCTCATTGCATTGATTTCTCTTATTTTCATACTCGGTTATTTGGTTATACGCTGATAGATTATAAATATATACATTTTAAAAGAAGAAAATTAGTTTATTTTTGTCTTTTAAAATGAAATTTATGCAGGAAATTAAAGGAACGTTAATTCCAATTGGCGGAAATGAAGATAAAGGTTTTGTAGAAAAAGAAGCTTATCCCCTTGACTTTATTGATGATGGAATTTTGTATCATGTTGTAAAAGAGGCAGGAGGAGTTAAAGCAAGTATCGTAATTATACCCACTGCGTCAAGTATTCCTGTTGAAGTTGGAGAAAATTATTTAGAAGCATTTTCTACTTTAGGGTGTGAAAATATTTCTGTTCTTGATATTAGGAGTAAGGTAGATGCTGAAAAAAAATCTTCAATTGAGTTAATTAAAAATGCAGATTGTGTAATGTTCTCTGGCGGAAATCAATCCAACATCACCAATAAAATTGGCGGAACAACAATTCATGCTATTTTAGCAGATCGATACAAAAACGAAGAAGGTTTTGTAATTGCTGGTACAAGTGCTGGAGCAATGGCTATGGCTAATGAAATGATTGCTGGCGGCAGCGCTTCTGAAGCATTTTTTAAAGGCGCTGTTACTATGTACAAAGGATTGGGCTTGATCCCTGAATTGATTATTGATACGCATTTTATTAAACGTGGCCGTTTTGGAAGACAATCGGAAGCTGTGGCAAAATTTCCAAATTTAATTGGAATCGGATTGGCAGAGGATACAGGGATGATTATTAAAAATGGAAAAGATTGTACCGTAATTGGTTCTGGAATGGCAATTATTTTTGATGGAACTTCATTAACACATAATAACGAGAAAATCCTTGACGAGGGAGTTCCAATGACAATAGCAAATCTAAAAGTTCATGTCTTATCAAATAGTGATCAGTTTGACATCAAGAATAGAATTGTTAAGGTATTACCAATCGAGGCACCTTTTATTTAGCTCTCCGAATTCCAGTAGAACTTACAACGCTATTTATAAATAGAAATTTCTTCTTTTCCGTTTGATGATTTAGTGGCTCTGTACATTCCTTCTGTATTAAAAGGCATAGCAACATTTCCTTTGGCATCAACTGCAATTAAACCGCCATCACCCCCAATTTCTAGAATTCTTTTATGAATTACTTCGTTAGCAGCTTCTAATAAAGACAGTCCTTTATGTTCAATTAAACAAGCTACATCATAGGCAACAACACCCCTTATAAAAAACTCACCACTACCTGTGCAGGAAATAGCACAAGTTTTGTTATTGGCATAATTCCCGGCTCCAATCATAGGACTATCTCCGACTCTTCCAAAACGTTTATTTGTCATTCCGCCTGTAGAAGTTGCTGCAGCAATATTTCCATCCAGATCGCAAGCAACTGCGCCAACAGTTCCAAATTTACTGTCTTTTTTCTTGGAATGATCCAGCTGAAAAGTATCTGTATCTTTTATTTCAAGCCATTGCTTATGGCGGAAATCATCATAAAAATAAGCTGCGGGTTCAATGGAGAAATTATTCATTTTAGCAAATTGAATTGCTCCTTCTCCAGCTAAAAAAACATGCTCACTCTTTTCCATAACATCATATGCTAATGAAATAGGGTTCTTAATTCCAGAAATCAGACTCACAGCACCCGCATTTAAGTTCTTTCCGTTCATAATAGAAGCATCCATTTCATGCGTTTCATCCGCAGTAAAAACCGCACCTTTACCCGCATTAAATAAATGTGAATCCTCCAAAACGACAACTGCTTTTTCCACGGCATCAACCGAAGTTCCTCCGCTTTCTAAAACTGAATATCCTGCATCAAGCGCTTCTTTTAAAGCTGCTTTATATTGCTTCTCTAATTCAGTGGTCATCATTCCTTTTACCAAAGTTCCTGCTCCACCATGAATGGCAATTGAAAAAGTATTCATCTATTAAGTTTTTCTCAAAAATACACTATAATTAAATTATCAGGTTCTGGTAATTGAAAAAATTTGATCCTTATTTTACCTTAACAATAAGGCAACTATGATATAGGCATCTACTTTTTTTTTGCTTCAATGTTCGTTTTGAGACGTTTACAAACAACGTTTTGTCTAATAGAATATGGTTACTTTCTCTTAATATTTATAGCTATATTTACTGTATCAAAAACAGCATCAACATAATACTATTTCTAATCGCTTTTCAAGGAGTTGCTCAATTCAGTAATGAACAACAATATCAGGTTGATAGCTTGAACAAAATAATAGCTGATCCTAAAAGTCACGATACAGCGGTAGTTTTAACTTATTTTGAAATAATCAACTATTATTATTTAAGCGACCCTGACACTGCTATAATAATCTGTAAGAAAGCAGAGAAGATAAGTGAGAGATTGAACTATCTATTTGGTAAGTCTGAAAGTTATGCTTGGTTGGGTTATCTGAATCAAGGAAAAGGGAATATCGAATTATCTCTCGAGTATAGTAACAAAAGTTTGAAAAATTTTAAAGAAATTGGAGACAAAAAATCAATATCAACAGCTCTTAGCAACATTGGGTATATTTATAAAGAACAAGGAATTCTAGAAGAAGCTCTAGATTATTACAAGCGCAGTATTACAATAAAAAAAGAAGTAGGAGATAAAATAGGGATAGCTTCAGCTTTCGGCAATATTGGAGATATACACGAAAAGCAAGGAAAAACAAAAGAGGCCTTAGATGATCATCATCGCAGTCTAAGAATAGCGGAAGAAATGGGTGATAAAAAAGGAATTGCTGCCTCTCTGACTAGAATAGGAATAATATACTACAACCAAGGCAAGGTAAAAGAAGCTTTTGATTATTATAACCGGAGCCTTACTATTCAAATAGAGATAGGAGACAAGAAAGGAATAGCAATATCCTTTAACAATATCGGAATTATTCGCAATGATCAAGGCGAGTTAATGGAGGCTTTGGAATATGGTCGAAAAAGTTTAACAATTTCACAAGAAATAGGTTTTCCAGATAATATAAGTCAAGCGTCAAGCTTATTAAGTGAAGTTTATCAAAAACAAGGCAAGGGAATGAAAGCCCTAGAAATGTACAAGTTGTATATTCAAATGCATGATAGTATTTACAATCAAGAGATCCAAAAGACAGCTACCCAGCAACAAGCTAGATATGAATACAAAAAACAAAAAACTATTGATGATGCAGCTTATGATATACTATTAGCTGTAGAGCAAGAAGAAAAAGAGAAACAACAAATTCTTGCAGGGGCTATTTCAATAGGGTTAGGGTTGGTAGTTATTTTCTTGCTGTTTGTGTTTAATAGGTTAATAATAACTAGAAAGCAAAAAGGGTTAATTGAACAACAGAAGGCAGAGGTGGAGCAACAAAAAGAAGTGGTAGAATTGGCACATGATGAGTTAGAAGAAAAGAATCAAGAGATAATGGATTCGATAATTTATGCTAAGCGAATTCAATCGGCTATATTGCCTCCAGCAAAACTAGTAAAAGAATACTTACAGGAAAGCTTTATATTGTACAAGCCAAAAGATGTTGTAGCAGGAGATTTCTATTGGATGGAACAGAAGAACGGCAAAGTATTGTTTGCTGCAGCAGATTGCACAGGGCATGGTGTTCCTGGAGCTATGGTTAGTGTTGTTTGTAACAATGCACTCAACAGAAGTGTGCGAGAACATGGCTTAACAGATCCAGGAGAAATACTTAACAAAACAAGACAAATTGTTGTTGCAGAGTTTGGGAAGTCTGAAGAAGAAGTTAAGGATGGTATGGACATAGCAATCTGTTCTTTAGAAGGAATGAAATTGCAATATGCAGGAGCACATAATCCTTTATGGATCATGAGAAATGATGAGATTATAGAAACGAAAGCAAATAAACAACCCATCGGTCAGTTTGATAATCCTGAACCCTATACAACACATAGTTTTAAGTTAGAAAAAGGGGATGCTATTTACATCTTCTCAGATGGATATGTAGATCAGTTTGGTGGAGAAAAAGAAAAGAAATTCAAAGCCAAAGCTTTTAGACAGTTACTGCTAAGTATTCAGGACCAAGTTATGGAAGAACAAAAGAAAAGTATTGATGAAGCCTTTGAAACTTGGAAAGGTGATTTAGAACAGATTGATGATGTTTGTGTGATTGGAGTAAGGGTTTAGAGGCCTCCCATAAATTTTATTGAGACCCATTGCTGGGATACATTGAAGAGATTGGCAAAAATTTTGGCACTGTAGTTCACTGGATTGAAAAATCTGAGCAAAGGGCTTCAAAAATTGATGAAGAAATTAAAGCTCATTTTAGATATTTTACCAGCTGTAAAAAGAATGGATTGGGATACCGCCAAAGAAAATCATTTAATACAAATCTATGCCTTTTTCCAAGTGAAAATTTCTTTGATAAAACAAAATAATAATTGGAAATTAGAAAAAAATAATAACAGAATCTGCCTTAAAATTGATCTAGCCGTATAGATGTGTTATTTTTTTTAATTCCTTTTTAAGTACTTGAAAAATACAATTCTCGTTTCAAAAAATAGTCTTAACATCATTTCAAATACAATAAGGTATAATGCGAGCTCAATCATTTGACTTATCAATAATGGCGCCTCAATTAATACCCAAACTACTCCGGCAACTGCACCTAAGGCTAACAAATAGTAAAGTATAATATAATATGAAGATGTTATACTTAATTTTAGAGAAGCAAAACCTTTAACAATACTGGTTTCACTAACATTATTGTCTGTGTCTTTTCTTTCGATATTTAAAAAGTTAAACCAACGGAACCACCATTCTAAAAAGACTCTCCATATTATTTGAAGAACTATGAATATGATTAACAATAATGTTAAATCAGAAGTTTCATTTTCCATAATGTCTTTATGGAACAACATATCTGCTTCCATTCTTTGGATGTTTTCATTGTGCCAACTCAATTGTTCTTCATGGGTTTCCGTTAGATAATTCAATTCTTCTTCATAATCAGCTTCTGAAAACCATTCCGATTTTAGTTCGTTTTTTAACTGCGTAACATCATGATCAAATTCATTTTCCATGTAAGCTATTTCATATTTTTCATTCTGTAAATCCCACTTCAAATTTTCAACCATGTGTTCATCATGATCAAAAGAAAACATATCTTCATAAATTGTGATCAAAGTAGGTGTAGCTGAAAAAAATAGCAACAAAACCGGTCCAGTAAAGAATAGGTAATAATTTATTAGAAGCATATTTTTTAAATAGTAATATATCTTTCATAGCGTTGAGAGTTTAAAATTAAAATACGAAAAAATTAATTCTGACCCAAATAATCAAACCATTATTTATTTTTTGAAGTGAAGGTCTTCTCTTACAAAACACAACGGTGCTGAAATAGAATACTTACATTAGCAGTATGAAGGCCACCATCAGCATATTATCGTTTTTTATAGCATTTAGTGGGTTTTCTCAAGTTTTTAGTAAACAGCAGCAATACCAAATAGATAGCTTAAACACGGTTATTAATGATCCTAACAGCCATGATACGTCTCTTGTAGTATCATATTTGTCTTTATCAGAAATCCTTTACGTATACAATATTGACACGTTAAAGTCATTATCGGAAAGATCAAAACTTATTGCTAAAAAATCACTTTTAAAAAATAATTCAGAAATAGTTAAGAAAAGGCTTAAAACATCTTTAGCAGCAGCACTAAACAACATCGGGTACATATATAATGCCCAAGGTCAAACAAAAAAAGCGTTAGCTTATTTTAGCCAAAGCCTAAAAATATCGGAAGAATTGGGTGATAAAAAAGAAATTGCATTTTCTCTAAATAACATAATAGAAACTTTGAATGGACAAGGCGAAGCAATTGAAGTTTTGGACTATTTAAGTCGTAGCATTAAAAAAAGAGAAGAAGAAATATTAAGTAAATCAGATATGGCTATCTCTCTAAATAATATAGGAGCCCTATATAATAGCAGAGGACAAGTAAAAGAAGCCTTAGGTTATTATAGTCGTAGTCTTAAAATCAGAGAAGAAATAGGAGATAAAGAAGGAATAGCTTCCTCTCTTAATAATATAGGAGTTATATACATTAAGCAAGGTCAAGTAAAAGAAGCCTTAGGTTATTACAATCGCAGTCTTAAAATCAGAGAAGAAATAGGAGACAAAAGTGGAATGGCTTCCTCTCTAAATAACATAGGGGTGATATACAAGGACCTGGGTCAACTAAATGAAGCATTAATTTATGGTTTAAAAAGTTTAACCTTTTCGCAAGAAATTGCTTCTCCTATGCGCATAGGAAGAGCTTCAGGGTTATTAAGTGAAGTTTACGAAAAACAAGATAAAGGGATAAAAGCACTTGAAATGTATAAGTTGTTTATCACAATGCGAGATAGCATAGAAAATAAGGAAACACAAAAAGCAGCTGCACTGCAACAAGCTAAATATGCGTATGAAAAACAAAAGACACTTGATGATGCAGCGCATAACAAAATATTAGCTGTTGAACAAGAAGAAAAAGAGCAACAACAAATTCTTACGGGAGCTATTACAATAGGGTTAGGCTTGGTCGTGATCTTCTTAATCTTTGTATTTAATAGATTAAAGGCAACAAGAAAACAAAAGGCGGTAATTGAACAACAGAAAGTAGAGGTAGAGAAACAGAAAGAAGTGGTAGATTTGGCGCATAATGAGTTAGAAGAGAAAAATCAAGAGATAATGGACTCCATAGTTTATGCTAAACGTATCCAATCCGCCATATTACCTCCAAGTAAAGTAGTAAAAGAGTGCTTAAAAGAAAGCTTTATCTTATACAAGCCAAAAGACGTTGTAGCAGGAGATTTCTATTGGATGCATCAGCAGGAAGGGAAAGTGTTGTTTGCTGCCGCAGATTGCACAGGACACGGTGTTCCTGGAGCTATGGTGTCTGTAGTTTGTAATAATGCTCTAAATAGAAGCGTCAGAGAGTATGGATTAACAATCCCTGGGGAGATATTGGACAAAACCCGTGAAATAGTTGTACAAGAATTTGAGAAGTCTGAGGAAGATGTAAAAGACGGAATGGACATCGCTTTATGCAGCATTGAAGAAATGAAACTACAATATGCCGGAGCGTATAACCCATTATGGATCATCCGAAATGGAGAGGTTCTTGAAACAAAAGCAAATAAACAGCCTATCGGTCAGTTTGAAAATCCTGAACCCTATATAACACATAGTTTTAATTTAGAAAAAGGTGATGCTATTTACATATTTTCTGATGGATATGTAGATCAGTTTGGTGGAGAAAAAGAAAAGAAATTCAAAGCCAAAGCTTTTAGAGAGTTAATTCTCAGCATTCAGGATAAAGCTATGGAAGAACAAAAGAAAAGTATAGATGAAGCCTTTGAAACTTGGAAAGGCGACCTAGAACAGATTGATGATGTTTGTGTGATTGGCGTAAGGATGTAAACAAGCATAATGCAGATACTAAGTGGTTACTTAAATTTGTCACTATTTCTAAATAAATAAAAAATGTAACGGACTAGATTCATTACTTTTGCCACATGAAAAACATTTTTTGCGTCTTTTTATTTATCATTTCTTTTAACGTAGTTGCTCAAAAGTATGCTGATACCAGCTATTACTTAGTAGATAGTTTGTCGCTAGATGATCTAAGCAAAGGAGATGTAAAGTTGTTGGATAGTTGCTTAAAGGCATACCATGCATCCAAACAAGACACTTCTCGGATTAAGACGCTTACATTTTTGATTGAAGAAATGGTTTCTAATGATTGGAAAAAATATCAATTCTATCAGTATGAGCAACTGCAAGCACTGTTAAAAAATAATCCTTCAATAAAAGTAACAAAGGCACTGCAACTTGATTTAGCAGGAGCGATTGGTAATATTGGATATATATACAGTCTCCAAGGCCAAGTAAAAGAAGCCTTGGATTATTTTAATCGTAGTCTTAAAATAGAAGAAGACATAGATGATAAAGAGGGAGTCGCTTCCTCCCTTAATCACATTGGATTGATTTACAATAACCAAGGTAAAGTAAAAGAAGCTGTTGATTATTATAGCCGTAGTCTTAAAATAAGAGAAGAAATAGGTGATGAAAAAGGAATAGCTCTTTCTCTAAACAACATTGGGACTATATACAACGACAAAGGGCAAGTAAAAGAAGCTTTAGTTTAT
>Ga0209223_10005800_pt1 | contig 10771 bp, 2 predicted proteins | sample COG_06_FD_184750 | JGI IMG/M metagenome (GOLD analysis project Ga0209223, IMG submission 184750) | Pelagic Microbial community sample from North Sea - COGITO 998_met_06 (SPAdes) (version 2) | ecosystem: Environmental > Aquatic > Marine > Neritic zone/Coastal water | place: Helgoland, sampling...
CTCTGCTGGAGGAGTTTTCTTTTCAATACTCCAATTTACTATTTTTGTGGATCCCTAATTCACTCTGTTTTATTATTGGAACTTATTTGCTTTATAAATTTGACAAAGTTGGTTTCAGTTATTCAAAATAGGTACTAAATCTACTATTCTTTTGACTATTTCTAAAAAAAACTTCTTTTTCTAAAAAATTCTTTTGAAAAAACATTCCTAATACATGTAAGATTTACCAAGTTAATGCTAAGTAATGTTAAGCCCTAATCCAATAAAATGCACTATCATGAATAAATTTCTACTCTTTAAAAGTATTTTCACCTTTTCATTTCTTCTTCCTTCCATGCTTTGTTCCGCTCCGAATGTTGCCGGTATTTCAGGAAGTATCCAAAAGACGATAACAAATTCGGCAGGAGATCCTGCAAGTTCTCCTGTTTTCACTGTCGTAAGTGCAGGAGTAACGGGAGATGCAATTTTTTCCGGACAATTAGCCAGTGTCACTTCTACAACTATAAGTTTTGAATCTTCTTCTGATTCTAGTGAGACAACAGTCAATCCATTTACAACAGGTGTTTTCAGTAGTTCGGTTAAAACCCCTATCTTAACTTCCTCATTAACAGGAGCTGGTGTTGGTTCAATTGCAATTACTTATGCTGGAACAGGATTTTCAACAGCACCTGAAATTGTGATAGAATATCCAACTTCTGGTGATGATCAGGCTACTGCAACTGCGAGTATAAATGGTTCTGGTGCGATAACAGGAATCAGTATAACAAATGCAGGTTCAGGTTATTCTGTAGCACCTACTGTATCGGTTGTGGGGGGGCCACATCTTGTAAAATTAACTGAATCCGGAGATGATGATGAGGGTAGATTCTTTTTGATTACTGATAATAACGCGACTCGCCTTACGCTTGATACATCAAAATTAGCTAATGGAGAAACCTTACAAAATGTCCTACAGACAGATTTTTCTGTTGAGGTCATTGCCGCACCCACACTTAGCTCAGTTTTTGGTACAACTTCAGCAGAACTTGATTTGTCTCCTGCCAATGCCAATGGATCTGGAGATGGGGCCGATTGGGTTTACTTGTATTTTGGAGATTATTATTCATTTTGTTTCATGCCTGCAGGTAATGGTAATGCAGCAGGTTGGTATTCTACATCCATAATGGGGTGGGGAATGCTTAATGATTTGATAGTTTATCCAGATGAAGCTTTTATTGTGGCCAAGAGAACTAATGGATCCCTTACCTTAGACTTTGAAGGTGCGGCAAGTACTACTGATAAAAAAGTGCAATTACCTGTAATTGGTGAAGCTTTTGTTATGAATAATCCTTATGGGACAGATATGTTACTTGCTGAATTAATTCCCTCCAAGGTCTTCGGCACAAGTGCGAGTGAGTTTAAGCCTGCTTCCGGAGATGCCGATACAGCCGCGGATCAACTCTTTTTTCTTGATGGTGCAGTGTGGTCGCAGTTTTATTACAGATCAGGAGTCAATGATGGAGTAACTGCTACTGCTTCTGCTACTGCCCGAGCAGGTACATCTAGTGGAGGCGGATTAGCCGATGCGGATGTTTCATTGTCAGCGGGCACCGTTACTAATTTGAGAAGTTGCACCGCATCTGGTGGACTTTCAGTTGATCATAATGACAGTAATCATACACTTGTTACTTTAAGTGGTGCATCTGCACCTCTTGCTGGTTTTGACATTACTTTCGATGGTCTTTTTGGAAAAAAACTTAATGATAATGGAGATAAAGAAGTTGATGTTAACGGAACTGAAGTTTCGGTAGGAAGCGGAATTAAAATATTTTCAGGTTTAATTGGTACACACAAGATTATCGCAAGACCTTCGGCTTCAACAGTAGTTGTCAGAAAGCGACGAGATATTAACTTTGCAAATTTTGGTTCCAAGACTTGGAAGACGGGTCATGGAGGAGGAGGTTATAATGGAAATGCCAAGGCCTATTTCATGGGAGGTGGCAACACGACCATGGCAGTTGCTACAGCAACAGTTTCTAGTGGTGTTGTGACTGGTTTTAGTTTTGCTGGTACTGGTAACACAAGAGGAGCTGGTTACAGTTACGCTCCTCAAGTGATAATCTCAGGAGGAGGGTGGAGAAAAGTGGGTGCCGCAAATCCAAATAATGTAATTAAAGATGGAGAAATTCTTGAAGCTACTGAGGGAATTGTTATTGTACGAAAGAATTCAAATGGAATCTTAACTTACTTTCAACCCAAGAATCCTTTTAACTAAAGTATTCAGTAATTGTAATTTCTATAATCTTCCTAATTTGGAATTAGGGTCTTATTTAGTTTAAAGTATTTACATTTATTTAGGTTGAGCCTCACTGTGCTATTTTAAGAACATTACAATTTGATTTTCGCTAAATCACCGGCACAAATCCAAACTTTTAGTATTCTTCAAATCACATTGTTCTTAGTTCTTCATTTTTGTGGTAATTCTGTCTAACCGTTTTCCACAAACCGAAATATTAAAAAACCTAACAGTCCAAGATTACTAAAATCTACGCTTTAAACTCTCCTGAGTTTCAAGAAGAATTGTTATACTTATTGTTAGCTTAGGAGGCATTTGCTCATCAACAAATGTAACCTTTAATAGAGTAGGGCGGCTGAAAGTAGGTAAAGAATAGAATAAAATATCACGAAGATTTATTATCCAAACTCTAGTAGTAACTACAAATAGCAGTGTTTGTCTAGGTTAGCAGTGAATATTGATTTGATCCAATAATAAAAAAAAGGTTTTTCTACGATCTTGTTTGAAAATCAATTTTTGAGGTTTTATAGGTGATGACTGAAACACGAGTTCCTACAATTGGATCCACGAACCACCTCCATTTGCATCGTTGTATTGATAGAATAGGCGGGATTCCTGTGTTGATTCTTCTTTATTAAACCAAAACCATTTTGCTTGAGAATGCGCCCGGTGGTAGGGAAATATATTTTTGGATGTCCATTGCCAACCTGATAAATAATCTACCCAAAACCATAAACTACCCGTATCATCCTCCGGGATAATGTATACCCAACCCAACGGGGCATGATATATCCATAAATCAGCCTCCCTATGCCAAAATGGACCAAACCAATCACTATACCACCATGAATTGCCAAGAGATGTCGCATCAGATAAAAGGTCAGACCCTTTCATTGCACGAAAAACTGCGGAAAGTGTAGTATTTGAAGTTAAGAAAAATCTTGTATTCTTTGAAGTGTTGTTCTCGACTCCTGCTCCATCCCAAAAAGAAAATTTATATCCTGTCACTGGCATTGCACTAATGTTCACCCAACCAGTTCCAAAGGCACCACCACCTGAGGTTGTTCCTGAATTAAACGGGATATTAATTATGGTTAATGAATGTAAACCAGGTATCGTGGGATTTCCAGTACCAACATAGTTGGGGTCGATTTTGAATTTTGCTTTGATCGTTTTATCTTCATTAAGCAAAATAGATGAATTCTGAAGACTCGCATTTTCAATTCCTACCCCTTCCCATCGGTCAAAGAGGTAACCAGTGTTTGGCGTGGCGTAGATTGGATGGTTAGGGTTATAAACAAATCCCCCATTCCCAATCACGAATCCAGAATCTTGGGGTTCAATGATAATTCTTAATTCAAGAGGTTGGAGAGGAATGAATTTTGCACTAATATCAACATTGTTTTTAATTACTAATTCTATATCTGGATTAGTTGTATTGAGCCCATCTAGTCCATTCCCAGACCATTGTTCAAATTGGTAGTTAGTACTAGGAATAGAAGAAATTTTTAGAGTATCTCCCCAGGCTAAGGTAAGTTTTTGTACTTGAGCAGTTGAGCCAAGATTTGCGAAAATATTCCCGCCGACAAGAGGAGTCACGATTAAGTTGACATCAAAACTTAATTTTTTAAAGACTGCGGTAATGGTTTGATTTTCATCAAGTGAAAGAGTTTTAGTACGCGAGCTATCAGTTTGGTTATTATCCTCTACCCAATTTTCAAATTGATAACCTGGGTAATCATTAGCAGTTATTTGTAAAGACTCTCCCACTTTATAACCAGAAAGGTCGGAGGGGCTTATATAACCTCCTGTTTTTCCAATCTCTAGGTTTCCTAAGATATCAGTTGTAGACACATGGTATCCAATTGTGGCAGGCTTCCTCTCGAAAGTGGCCGTAAAAGTTGTATTTCCGTCCATCGTGATATTGGTAGTTGGAGAGGTTATGCCATTACTCCATGAGGTGAAAATATAACCCGAATTTGAATTTGCTTGAATTGGTACAGATGTACCATGTTCAAACTTATAGGTGTTGGAACTACTGAATATGTTTCCAGCTTCCGTTATGTTTTGGGTAAGGGTTAGATTGTAAAGAATAGGTGAAAAAATCGCATTAATTTGAGAATGATCAGTGATCGAAGAAGAAGTGGATGTCGAATTTGCATCTAGAAATGTTGCACCCTCCCAGTGACTGAAAACAAAATGCTGATTGGGGGATGCAGTTAAGTTAAGCGTTGTCCCATGAGTGTATGAGCCGCTCGAACCAGTACTCACCGTTCCTCCATTTCCAGAAGAAATAATTACATTATACTGATTTAAATTAAAATCAGCGAGTAAGGATAGGTCGTGGGATACATTAGGCGTAATTGTTCTTTGGTTCGGGAATGGGATAATTGATGAATCAGCAATTGAATCAATGATATCAATTTTATTTCCCATGAACGAATTATCTGCTGAGCAATAATACAGATCGATTGTTGTATTAAAATCGTGAGGTACAGTAAAAATAAGCGATCCGTTAGTGGTCCGTGACCCAGAAAGATTAGAGTCAGTAAATTCTTGGTTATAATTGGTCGAATTGTTCTCTGTAGATAAGTAAAATTCATGGCTCCCTGTGTTACAGTTGAATTGGTAGGTGTATCCTTTGAGGAGTCGGATCGATGGGCTTTCCTTTCCATTCAAAAAGAAGACTGTTGCTCCACTGTTTACCGAAGAAGAACCAAGTGTTACGTTGTAAGAAAAATTATGATCAACCTCCCATTCATTAAAGTAATTGTTTACATTAGGATTTGCATTAAAGACGAGAGCTGTTTCGTTGGATTCAGTCTGTACGGATCCATTTCCAGAAATACGAATTGTTGTATCGATTATATCTTTTGAAAATTGGGCAATAAGGGAGGCATTGGAATCAGTCGTAAAAGTGATGCGAGGACTTTTAAAGTCAGGGCTAATGGATTTGTTATCTGGATTGTGCCATCCAATAAATGAATATCCCGGATTGGGCGTTGCGGTAATAACAGAGGATAAAGTTGCATTACTTGCATTCCACTCTCTGAGGCTAGTGTCATTAAAAATTTGTCCACCACTTACCGACGAGGTGGTTATATTTAAATCATGTAATGCAACAATAATGGGTTCGAAATTCGCAAAAATAGTATAGTTTCCGTCTACCACAAGTGGAAGTGGGTTGTCCGACCTTTGAGTAATTTGACCCGCTTGGTCCGTTATTGCCCAACTTGCCAAAGTATATCCTGCAGGTGCATTGTTAGGAAAGTCCTGGCCGTTTCCTGTGGGGATAATATTGGCGATTGTTCCATAGGGGTATCTGCCACCTCCTGAGACTGTACCGTTACTGTCCGATAAAACAGTAATCTGATAATTGATTGGAGTAAAGGTAGGGGTTACAGAAACCGAACTGCTGGGAACGGTTACAATGGTAGTAGTGGAATTAACATCAGTTACATACTGGGTATCCCCAGTCCAACCCGAGAAAACATACCCTGTATTGGGAATAGTTGAAATAGTGGCATTCGCTTCGAATGAGTAGGTACCGCTTCCATTTGATTCCCCAAAGGAAGAGGTTCCGATCGACAGGGTATATTGTTTTCTTTGAAAAGATGCATTTAATTCGAGATTACTCGATGCACTGAGTGAGACATTTTCTAATTGAGCATTTGCAAAGGAGTATCCATACCAACGATCAAACTCCCACCCGGTTGATGCGGTTGCGTTTAACTCGACTAAATCTTGAAATACCGGACTTAGACTGAGGCTTGATTCGCCATTGACCAAACCACTCCCATGAGAATCAACATTAATGGTATACCCGTTTCTTTCGAAACTTGCTTGAACAGAAATATTCTGAGGGTTTTGTAGTAAGTTTATACTAGATGTTTGGGAAGAATTGGAGTTTAGAGCAAATACATCACCACTCCACTGGGAAAAATGCCAACCTGTATCTGCAACCGCATTTACTTGTGGATTGTCATTTATGGTGTAACTTCCACTACCACTTACGCTACCATTTCCTGTGGCTACAGTTGCGGAGACATTATAATCCACCAAGCTAAAGTTTGCGGTAAGTGATAGGGGACCGGTAATGGCAAGACTGTTATTTTGATCCGTATTAAATCCCGTGAGAGAATTCATGGAACTCACCCCCCCGGTCCAATTAAAAAATTGGTAACCTGCATCAGGTGTAGCCAAAATGGGGTAGACCTTAAAATGTTCCCACGGTCCAATTGTGGGAGTTATGGATACCTGCCCACCAGTATTTGCAGTTAAAGTTACAGAATATTGTTTTGGCTTAAAGAGAGCTTTGACAGTTACATCAGCTGCATTTCTTGACATTATTACTGTGCTGTTCAGATCGGTAAAATTAAGAAGCGAACCATTCGTGTCTTCCCAACGGTCAAATTCATATCCTTCAAGGGGAGTTGCTGTTATTGATACTTGGGTCGAGTGAGTATAGTATATTGGAGACGCCGGGGAAACGGAAGCCCCTCCTGCACCGATATTAACCGTTAGAAGATATTGATTTTCTGAGAAGTTTCCCGTGAAAGATACATCTCCATTCAATGTAAAGCTCGAGATTGAGGAAGTTGTAGAGGAGAGCAGGTTTTCAGAATTGGAAGAGCTTGTCCAATTCTGAAAACTGTAGCCATATTCCGAATTTGAAGATAAGGTGTAGTTGTTATCAAAGTAAAAGGGACCAGGTGCTTGCACGATCGTTGCATTGCCTCCTAATGTAGAATTTACAGTAATATTGTAAGGCAGTGGGTCGAAAACTGCGACCAATGCATGCCCACCTTGTACAGTAAGAGTCGCAGAGGAGGATAAATTATTATCCAAACCTGTGGTCGGGTTAGAATTAGAATCGAAATTCTCCCAATGACTAAATTGATATCCCAAATCCGGGGTTGCCGATATATTCGCATCACTCCCATATGGGTAAATGCCAGAGCCAGAAACCGTCCCTTTTCCCCTTTTGGTTGTAGTGACATTATAATTTCTGACTTGAAAATACGCGGTAACATTTCGGTCCTGCGACATAAGTACAGTTGTGTTGGCGATAGATGAATCAGTTACACCGGAACCTGTCCACTGGACAAATTCCCAATGAATGTTAGTAGGAACTGCATTGAGCGCAATGAGTGAATCATAGTCATGTGCCCCGGTAGGATCAGGGTTGAGTGAACCTCCTGTAGATACCGAGGCAGTTAAGTTTGCCTTCACTTGTAGGGAGGTCGAAAAGTTATGATCTGAATCTTCAAATGTACTGCCGTAATTCCAAGAAGAACCACTCGGAGGAGTTGCGTTGCTAATCTTTAAATACAAATTTGTGGGTACGCCGGATGAAAACGCGGGCCATTTCCATTGCGGGCCGGTAACTGTATTATATCTTGCAGAAGGACCAGTAATCATTCGGTCATAAAATCGAATTGCAATCGGATGATTTGCAGGAGGAGCATTCGTTACAATAGTGATACCAGAATTAACATTGTAATTGGCTGGTTCATTTGGGTACACGCTCACCACATTTGAGTTTTTTGTAAAGACGGTTGTAAATCCGAAAGTACCATCTGCAAATCCATATCCGCTGCTTGAATCTCCAAGACGGGTTCCAAAAGTTAAAGGTATCCACGTTCCTGTAAATGGATTAGTTAAGGTCGCCTGGTTGAAATATCCTAAAGTAACTAGGTTACCATCTCCATTGCTGGTTGAACCTGCATCTATGTGTGCTCCATTTCTGTCTTTCAAGAGAATGGGACTTGAAAGGTTGGTTTCAGTAATCCAATGAATTACAATTTGTTGCTCGTTGGCGAAGGAAGGGGAGAGAGAGGAAAGTAGGAAAGAAAAGAATAAGAGAGTGTGAGTACAGGTTGAAGTAAACCACTTGGGATGCAAAATTCTGTTAAAAATAATTAGCACGAAAGTCTCCAATTATGTATTAGAATTACAAATAGACATTTATTTGAGATAGGGCTTGATCTCATCATCAAAACCTACTCCCTGTAGACCCTGCTTTGCAAGTATATTCCCATAATAAAAAGCCATGCACATTTGCATGAATTTCTTTAATGATACTCTATAATTTAGGCTAATGGTGAATTGCTGATTGTTTACTAATTTTATATTTGACCTAAGTAAATACTCGAACGATATTTATTATCTTACCTATGCCCTTTAGCAGAAAATTTTTTGTATCCATGAAAATATGGATAGTTTCTTTATCTATTTTTTTTCAGGAAAGTTTGTTTTCAGCTCAATACACTATTAACTTTTCCACGTGGTATGATTTTGTAAATTTAAATGCAAGTGATCCTGGTGGTGCTACTAAATTATTAAAAGGCTTAAATGCCGCTGGTGCCTCTCCTAGTTCACTTCATGCCGACGATGGGCCCAACACAACTTATGATGGAGATTTGATAGAGTTAGGTTACTACAAGCTCGCCAGTGGCGCAGCTTCAACCACAGCCTTTAAAGGTGTTTGGACTCCTATCACAAGCAAAACTACAATTGGTCAAGATGCTTCGTTTTTAACATCGCCGCCAAGTACGACTACTAACTACACTGTACCTGCTGGGGAATTCCAGTTTAATTCTAATTTCTATCTATCCCAAGCCGGTAAAGTTGACGGACAAGGTTATATTAATAACACTGGTGCTTCAAGTTACAGAATCACAGACCTAGCTACAAACGGAGCTGCCAACCTTGCCATTTTAGACGATTCAACTTCTAATTTATTAGGCATTCGGTTTTATGATATCAATACAGGCGGAGATGGCTCGACCACAAAAGCAACTAATGGAACGACTCGATATAATACAATTATGGATGCGGCTTGGACAATGCCAGGTAATGGGGGAACAGTGAATATGGCTTTACACGATAATTCCGGAGGATCGATGAGCGTTAATTCGTCTGTTGTGTTTGAATTTGATAACACAGACGCATACACAGCAAATGTTGCTAAGGTGGGAACTAGTCATACACGCATAGAGAACGATGATTATGTTTCCACAGTTACTTACCATGATGGTAGTTCCAATTTGGATTTAGATGCGAGTGGAATTGGTTCTGCAGTTTTGAGCGGTTTGTCAGGATCAGGGAATTTATTGGGAGGTGATGATGGAAGTACGCTGACGATTAATTCTGCAACGGGCAATACCGGCGCAGATGCGTTTGATTTTACTGGAAATATTTATGAAACTAGCTCTGCAAGTACAGATTTATCTATTGTAAAAATAGGAGGAGGAGACCAAGAGTTAACTGGAAATATAAATTTAGCCTCTGGGAGTGGAGATAAAGGATATATTAACCTCACTGCAGGCGGTTTGACTTTAAATCCAGGAAGTGGAGAAACCCAGGTTATTGAATATTTAAAAGGAGCAGCGGGAACAACCCTTACCTTGGATAATACTGGTGCCAGTACAATTGAATTAGGGTTTGCCCAATCACAATCCGGAGCAACATTTTCTGGAGGAGTGGTACTCACGGGATCTGGTTCATCTAATATTATCAAAGTAGCCACCGGGACAACAGCCGCTGATTACGCGAAAGAACAAATATTTGCAACTGGGGTAATAAGTGGATCTGAAAAACTGGCAAAATCGGGCGTGGGTCGTTTGAAATTAACAGGAGATAATACATTTAGCGGAGGCATGGATATCGATGATGGTACAGTGGTTGCCGGTCATGCTGATGCATTGGGAGCAAGCGGTAATACTGTTACGATTAATAAGGGAAAACTTGAGGTTAGTTCCGGAATTACGCTTTCTCAGGGTACTATCAATGGTGCTGCCTCTGGAACGGGAAAAAGCATGATAGGAGGTGCAGGAACAGTTTCAACTCTTACAATCGGAAGCGGAAACAATGAAGTTAGCTACATATCGCCAGGCCGAGGAATATCGTCTTCCCTTACCCCTTCCTTGAAAGCAGTTGATTTAGACACTGGAACGGATGCAATTGGAAATTTTACTGTAAATACTCTCAATTGGAATAACGGCGGAGTTTTTGATTGGCAGATTAAAGATTTTAATCCAGCTGGAGGGACTGCAGGAACTCATTGGGATAAGCTTTCCTTTGGCACACTAAATTTTCAAAGTAGTCAGAACTTTGATATTAATATTATTGCCCTGAAGGGTGCTAGCTTTGATGGAACGATGGGAAATGTTAGTAACAATGGAAATACATGGAATAACTACTCTACAACTAATGGCTTTCTCTTCGCAGCTGGAACTACGATTAATGGTCTCTCAGATGGAGATGTTAGTTCGAGCTTTACTGTTCGATCCGATGACTACAGCCCCAGTGTAGGCCATTGGTATGGAGATTGGGGAGTTTATAAAGACGGAGGGAATCTCTATTTGACTTATTCTGCTGTGCCTGAACCTTCCACTTACATAATGGTAACTGGCCTATTTATGCTACCCGGCTTTCGAATGTTTAGAAAATGGCGAAAGAAGTCTACTTCATCGGTTACCGATACTGAGGGAG
>Ga0209223_10005827_pt1 | contig 10748 bp, 5 predicted proteins | sample COG_06_FD_184750 | JGI IMG/M metagenome (GOLD analysis project Ga0209223, IMG submission 184750) | Pelagic Microbial community sample from North Sea - COGITO 998_met_06 (SPAdes) (version 2) | ecosystem: Environmental > Aquatic > Marine > Neritic zone/Coastal water | place: Helgoland, sampling...
AGTTTTACAAAAATGTGTCGAATATGACCTTATTGTCATAATGCAAGCTGCAAATACTGGTTTAACTGGGGGTTCAACTCCTTTTGGAAAAGGTTACGATAGGTCAATTATTGTTGTAAATACACTAAGGATAAAGTCTATTCAAATTATTGACAATGGAAATCAAATTATAGCTCTTCCTGGAAGCAGTTTATATGACTTAGAAAACATACTTAAACCTTTAGAAAAAGAACCGCATTCTGTTATTGGTTCTACTTCAATTGGAGCTTCAATTGTAGGAGGTGTGTGTAATAATTCTGGTGGATCTTTAGTTCATAGAGGTCCTGCATATACAGAATTTGCGTTATACGCAAAAGTCAATAAAAATGGTAAACTAGAATTAGTAAATGAGTTAGATATAAATTTAGGATCTAACCCAGAAGAAATCTTAATTAATTTAGAGAATAATAATTACAGTGATTCAGATATTTTAAAATCTAAAAAGTTAGGCTCAGATGATAAATATTCTGAAATAGTTAGAGGAATAGATGAAAAGACTGCAGCACGTTTCAATGCGGATAAAAGGTTATTACATACTGCTTCTGGAAGTGCAGGAAAAATCGCTGTATTTGCATTACGTCTAGATACTTATCAATCTCCTAAAAAAAGTAAAGTATTTTATGTTGGGTCTAACAATCAAGATGATTTTTGGAAAATAAGAAGAGAAATTCTTAATAATTTTAAAGAACTTCCTAGACTAGGTGATTATATGCATAGAGATTGCTACGATGCAGCAAAAAAATACAGTAAGGATACATTTATAGTAATTGAAAAGCTAGGAACAAACTTTCTACCATCACTTTTTGAATTCAAAAGAATAGTGGATATTATTGCGGAGAAAGTTAAATTTCTTCCAGAAAAATTCTCTGATAAACTAATGCAGTTCTTAAGTAATTTTTGGCCAAATCATTTGCCTAAAAAAATGGAGCTGTTTAGAAATCAATTTGAACATCATTGGATAATTGAAATGACCAACGATGGTATAAACGAAGCTGAAACATATTTTAAAGACTTTTTTAAAGACAAAGAAGGTGACTTCTTTATATGTGATTCTTCTGAGGGAGAAAAAGCAATGCTTCACAGATACGTTTCAGCTAGTGCAATTGGAAGATATCAAGCTTTAAATAAAAAAAATATTGGAGAAATGATGTCTTTAGATATAGCATTTCCAAGAAATGAAAAAAATTGGCTCGAAACACTTCCAAAAGAAATCAACGATAAACTTGAACTAAAATTTTATTATGGTCATTTATTTTGTCATGTATTTCACCACAATTATATACTTAAAAAAGGAGTCGACGCTAAAAAATTAAAAGAAGAGTTATTAGAGATTTACGATAAAAGAGGAGCACAATATCCTGCTGAACATAATGTAGGCCATGAATATAAAGCAGTGCCTGTTCTCACTGAATTTTATAAAAATTTAGATCCTACTAATTTTTTTAACCCTGGAATTGGGCAAACTAGTAAACTTAAAAATTGGAAATAAGCTTTTATCAGCTAGTTTTTTTTATGAAAAATTTTAAACCTATTTTTGTTTAAAATTTAATAATGGCTGGAAATACATTTGGAAACATATTCAAACTAACAACATTTGGAGAATCACATGGACCAGCGCTTGGTGGTGTAATAGATGGATGTCCCCCAGGTATTGATCTTGATTTAGATTTTATTGAAAGTGAAATGCAAAGAAGAAAACCTGGTCAGTCTTCAATTGTTACTCAAAGAAAAGAAGAAGATTCTGTTCAATTTTACAGTGGAATATTTGAGGGTAAGACAACTGGTACGCCAATTGGATTTTTAATACATAATAAAGATCAAAAATCTAAAGATTACTCTCACATAAAAGAAACTTACAGACCCTCTCATGCTGATTTTGTATACGATAAAAAATACGGTCATAGAGATTATAGAGGAGGAGGAAGAAGTTCAGCTAGGGAAACAGCAAGTAGAGTAGTGGCAGGAGCAATTGCTAAACAAATACTTGAAGGAATTAAAATAACTGCTCATGTATCATCTGTCGGCGATATTAAGGTTGATACTCACTATTCAAAATTAGATTTCTCAACTATAGAAAAAAATCCAGTAAGATGTGCAGATCCAAAAACTGCAATTGAAATGGAAAATTTCATCAAAAAAATTAGAAAAGAAGGTGATACCGTTGGTGGAGAAGTTAGTTGTGTAATTGAAAACTGTCCAATTGGTCTTGGAGAGCCTGTTTTTGATAAACTACATGCTGAACTTGGTAAAGCTATGTTATCCATTAATGCAGTTAAAGGCTTTGAATATGGAAGTGGATTTAGTGGCTCGAAATTAAGAGGAAGTCAACATAATGACTCATTTAATTCTGATCAAAAAACAGAAACAAATAATTCTGGTGGAATTCAAGGTGGAATAAGTAATGGAATGGACATCTACTTTAATGTAGCATTCAAACCTGTTGCAACTATTATGAAATCCCAAAAAACTATAGATTCCAATAATAATGAAGTTGAAATGAAAGGTAAAGGAAGACACGATCCTTGTGTAGTTCCTAGGGCTGTACCAATTGTAGAAGCTATGGCAGCATTAGTAATAGTTGACTATTTACTTATAAATAATCTATATTCTAACTATACATTAGATTAACATTACTACATTTTATAATTACTCATATTCATTAAAACATATTATTGTTTTTGTAAAGGTTTAATATGTTTTTATTGTTATGAATTTGACATAGATTTATAAAGTGCCAAATTTTAAAAATAAATATTGCATTTTTATACTATTACTTGTTTTTTCTTCTATTTCATTTTCTCAAACAAATTTAGGTTCAGGAAGTTACACAACAAATTTTCCAGGAACTGATTCGGAAGGAAGAAATGAATTTCCATCTGGAACTCCACAACTAACTGGAAATGCCGCTAATAAACCAGTACCGACTAATGATTGGTGGTCTAAATTAGTTAAGGAAAATCATGCAGACAATTTATTTAATTACCCAATGACTATGAAAACCACAAATAATGGTTTGATAGTTACTTATATACCATGGGGAGTTATTGGAGATAATAAAGCAATTGAAGTTGGGTTAACCTCATTAGAATCTAATAAAACAACTGTTTCTGATCATTCAGACTGGACAGTTACTATGAACTGGGATGATGGAAATAGAATAATGACAGCAACCTCAGGAATAGGTATGCCATTTATTTATTTTAAAAAACAATCAAGTCAAGATGTTGAAATAATAATCAACAGTGGAGATATAACTGTAAACAATGAAATTATAACAATAAAAAACGCTAGTAACGAAGCGGATTTTGTAATTTATGCACCATCTGGCAGTTCATGGAATGTTGATGGTACAAAATATAGTTCTAGTTTAAACAGTAAAAACTATTGGTCAATTTTAATGCTTCCGCAGTCAACAACAAACATTTCACAAGAAGCTGAAGCATTTAAAGATTACGCTTATGTATTTCCCACTAATACTAAAACCAGTTGGAGTTATGATAATAAATCATCAATAGTAACAACAGATTTTGAAATTGAAACTGAAACAATGGAAGGTTCTAAATCTATATTTTTACAAGGTTTATTACCGCATCAATGGGATAATTTATCAAGCGATAGTCCAAAACCAAATTTTAAAAATTATACAACAGTAAGAGGAGAGTTAAAAACTTTAAAAGGAAATAAATTTACAGTTAAAAATAAATTCTCTGGAATATTATCAACCCTTCCTTATTTAAATCAATACAGCGATTCATTTAATCCCGGTGAATTAGACGATAAAATAAAACAAATTGAAAACAACAAACTAGATTCATGGACAGACTCTTATAATGAAGGACAAATGATAAATAGGCTAGTGCAAACAGGAAGGATAGCAGATCAAATCGGAAATATTAATGCAAGAGATAAAATTATATCTACCGTAAAGGAAAGACTCGAAGATTGGCTAACTTATGAGTCTGGAGAAAAAGCTTTTTTATTTTATTATAATAGTGACTGGTCTACTTTAATTGGTTATCCAGCTGGCCACGGTCAAGATAATAACATAAATGACCACCATTTTCATTGGGGTTATTTTATTCATGCCGCATCATTTTTACAACAATACGATCCAGAGTGGGTAGTTAAATGGGGGGCTATGATTAATTTTTTAATAAGAGATGCAGCATCTACTAATAGATCAGATGATAAATTTCCTTTTTTAAGAAACTTTAGTCCCTATGCTGGTCATTCATGGGCAAATGGATTTGCATCGTTTCCTGGTGGGAACGATCAGGAATCAACTTCAGAAAGTATGCAGTTTAATTCTTCTTTAATTCATTGGGGAACTATTACTGGTCAGGATGAAATTAGAGATTTAGGAATTTACCTATATACAACAGAAAACACATCGATTAATGAATATTGGTTTGATATTGAAGAACGTAATTTTAAATCTGATCAAAATTATGGTTTAGTCTCTAGGGTTTGGGGAAATTCATACGATAATGGAACTTTTTGGACCTCAGACATTACTGCATCATATGGGATTGAATTTTATCCAATTCATGGTGGATCGTTTTATTTGGGAGAAGAAAAAAATTATGTTGAAAAAATTTGGAATGAAATTGAAAACAATACCGCCATTTTAAACCCCGATTCTGAAAATCCAAATTTATGGTATGATACTTTTTGGAAATATTTAGCCTTAATTGACCCAGAAAAAGCCATCAATTTATACAATAAATCCCCAAATAGAAATTTAAAATTTGGTATTTCTGATGCCCAGACTTATTATTGGTTGCATTCTTTAAATGGAATAGGTTTAATTGATCCCAATATTACAGCAGATTATCCAATTGCGTCGGTTTTTGTAAAAGATGAACTTAAAACTTATGTAGCTCACAATTATTCTAATCAACAGATTAATGTTGAATTTTCTGATGGATTTGTTTTAAAAGTGCCTGCTTATGAACTTATTACTAACAGAGCTGTCAAAATAGAAGGAACCTTAAATTCAAATTATAAACAGGTTTATGCTAATGGAAAGATAGATTTGAATTTAACTTCTTACTCTGAGGAATTAACTAAAGTCGATTTTTACCAAGATGACGAATTAATTGGTTCAGTGAATGAAGCACCTTATGAAATAACTACACCTAATTTAGAGATAGGAAATAATCGTTATTTCGCAAAAATGTATATAAATGATAATTACGCACTTTCAAACGTAATAAAAGTCCAAGTTGGAGAACAATTTCCATATAACGATAATTTACACCAGATACCAGGAACAATTGAAGCTGGACATTATGATTATTTTGAAGGAGGAATTGGACAAAACATTTCTTACATGGATCTGACACAAAACAATAATGGAGATTTCAGATCTAGTGAATATGTAGATTCAAGTATCGTAGAAAATGAGGGGGCTACTATAGGGTGGATCGCATCCGGAGAATGGTTGGAATACAGCGTAAAAGTTTCTGAATCCGGATACTATAATATGGAATACAAGTATGCTTCAAAAAACACAAATGGAGGAGGACCATTTCAATTGGAACTTGATAGTGCTCCAATTACTGATAAATTAGAAGTTTCTTCAACCGATTCGTGGGATGAATTTAATACAAAAACTATTAGCGATATTCCAATTCGAAAAGGGGAACACGTGTTGAAAATCAAGTTTAGTGGTGGAGAATTTAATTTAGGAAAGCTAACTTTTAGCCGATCTAAAGATTTGCCTTATAAAGTTCCTTTAGCTAATGCTGGTGAAAATAAAACTGTTGTATTACCTGAAAGTACTACAACATTAGATGGTAGTTTGTCTTCATACGAAGGAAATAATGATTTAAATTTTGATTGGGTTCAAATATATGGATCTTCAGAAGCAGAATTTGATGACAATACATTAATTAAACCAACAATTTCTAATCTTATTGAAGGCGTATATAAGTTTAAATTAAGTGTTAGTGAAGGAACATATTTAGACTCTGATGAGGTTTACATTATAGTTAATCAAACAGGAAACAATTTACCTTCAATTAAGCTTCAAAATCCTTCAAATAATAGTTATTATAAACAAAATGAATCTATATTTTTAAATGCATCTGCTTCAGATTTGGACGGAACAATTGAAATGGTTGAATTTTATCAGGGAGACCAATTACTATACCAAGATTTAGAGAAACCATACGAATTTACTTGGGTTACTGCCCAAGCTGGTACATACGAATTAACTGCAAAAGCTGTTGATAATGATAATGGCACAACAGTATCAAATAAAAAAACTGTATATGTAGAAGAAGTAAAAAGTTGTATTGTAACTGGATCGGAAGCACAGCAAGGAGAATTTAGCGCTGGGTATAAAACTACTTTTGAAACAATTGGAAGTGATGTAACAGTAACATTTGAATTATTTGATACTGATAAAAATGGTGTTGTAGCTTATTTATGGCAGGAAGAACCCTTTCAAGAATATGAACTTAAACAATTATCATCGCAGGTTTTTAGTAGAACTATTACAGGACTAAATATAGGAGATAATCTAAGTTATGCTTGCAAGTTTGCTTTTTCTGGAGGCCAAGCTGTAACTAAATATATAAAGTACACAGTAGGATCAGATTGTAGCGATGAAAACGACACTAGTCCACCAACTAATTTTATATCTGAGATTGGTGAAATAACTTCTAATTCCGTTAGTTTTATTGTTAATGCTGACGATGATTCTGGTGAAGTAATATATTCTGTTAAGCTTGGAAATCAGGAAAAACAATTTAAAAAACAATCATCTAATCAAAGTGAAATAACTTGGTCTGGATTAACTTCAGAAACTACTTACGATTTTAATTTAAGTGTAATCGATCCAACTGGCAATTCTAATTCTAAAACTTATTCATATACTACAACAACATTAAAAAGCAACAATACATCTTGTTCTGGTCAATTATCTACTTCACAACAAGGTACATTTGATATAGGCTTTAAATACTTGTTTACTACATCAGGAACAGACGTAATAATAGAATTTGAATTTCTAGATAATAAAACTGATTTAATTGCATATGCTTGGAAAAAATCACCATTTACAGAGACTCAAATGTCTGAGATTTCTGAAAAGAAATTTAGTTTAACATTAAATAATCAAACTGTTGGTGAAGAAATTACTTACGCTTGTAAATTTGCATTTGCAGGAGGTTTATCAGTTACTCCTTACTTAACTTATAAAGTAGGGGATAATTGTCTTCCTGATAATGACGAAGATGGTGTTATTGATTCACAGGATCAATGTCCCAATACACCCTCTGGCGTTACAGTTGATATTAATGGTTGCGAGATTTTCACATTACCATTAGACAACAACAAGGTATCGGTTACAAGTGCGAGTTGCATTGGTAACACTGACGGCTCGATTGGACTTAGCGTTGAGGATGCTAGTTACAGTTATTTAGTGACTGTAACAGGCCAAGACGATCCAATAGTACTTGGCGGAGAGACTTCTACAGCTTCAGTGACTGGTCTTTCATCAGGTGCTTACACGGTTTGCTTTAAAGTTGACGGTCAAGACGCTTACGAGCAGTGCTTTGAGGTGAACATCGCAGAACCTAAAGCCTTAAGCGCGTTTGTAGATGTGGATAATGACTCAAGAAAGACAAGCATCCAACTTAGCGGCTCATCTTCTTACAATGTAGAAGTTAATGGCCAGCGTTATGATGTTAAAGGGAACAGCTTCACTACAGATCTTCCAACAGGACTTAGTATTATTAAGATCAGCACAGACTTAGACTGTCAAGGCGTAATAGAAAGAGAGATCTTTATCTCAGAGGACATATTGTATTATCCCAACCCAACAAAGGGAGAGGTTGATGTGTATGTAAATGGAGAAGACAGTAAAGTAACAATGAGCGTGTTTAGTTCTAAAGGGAATCTAATCTTCACAAGAGAACAAGAGATACGATCGACTAGAAAGACAGATTTAGACTTAGGTAATGTTCCGGCAGGTACTTACTTAGTAACCTTGGACGGGCCTACAGTTAGAAAAACATTTAAAATAGTAAAACGATGAGAAGCGAGATATTAAAATACTTTAGTTTTCTGTTTACCTTAATCCTTCTAAGCTGCGGAGGAGGAGGAGGAGACGATGGCGGCGGAGGCGGAGGCGGTCCAGTGGATCCACCACCACCAACACCCCCTGGAAAATCTACATTAGTAGCTCCAGCAAACAACAAGACTTGTGAAACGGGAACTAGTGTGTCGGATACTCAGAGTACAGTAACTTTTAATTGGAACGCATCAGCCAATACGAACACTTATGATGTTAGAATTACAAATCTGGATACAAACTCTGCTACAAACAAGAACGCAGTTGCTTCAACAAGCACAACAGCTACACTTGATAAAGGCGTGCCTTATTCATGGAGAGTAACGTCAAAGAACACAAGTAGTTCAACCACAACACCTAGTGATCTGTGGAAGTTTTACTTAGCAGGTGATGGTGTGGTTAACTACGCACCATTCCCAGCAGATCTTAAAGCGCCTGCGTCTGGGTCAACTGTAACTTTAAGTGAGGGTAAAGCAACATTTACTTGGGAAGGCACAGATCCTGATAGTGGGGACACACTTAGTTATACGGTTTATGTAGACACGGTTGACGGTAAACAAGATCCAGCATCGGCTTTAACAGACCTGTCAGCGCAAACTGCTGATGTGGAACTTGAAGCTGCGACAACGTATTACTGGAGAGTGAAAACATCAGACGGAACTAATGCCAGTTACTCCATTGTTTACTCGTTTAAAACGCAATAGAGTTATAATTAAAATACCTAAATTTGAGCTTTAGATAAACTATCGTTACATGAAGCTAATTAGAAGTCTTATACTTTGTTTTTTTTTAATTAGTTGTTCTGATGATAAAAAACCGGCCCAAGATTATCAAAAATTAGATTACAAAGATTTAAATATATTTATCTCAGATTCACTTCCTTCACTTTTAGAATTTGATAAAAACCATACTAATACTTTTAACTTATGGAAAGATATTTCTTTAATTAATTCTGTTAAAAACATTTCAATGTCAGATCCAAGACAGTTGAATTTCACGTTGTCAGCTATTAAGAACGATATTATTAAAATCAATGACGTTAATTTACCTGCCGTTTTAAATCATCCTCAAATTATTGGAAGGTTTAGAGTATTAAAAACAGATATTTTAAAGATTGATGTTGATAATTTAACAATTGAAAATTTAAAGATTTTTAAAAACCATCTAATAGATATTATAGATTCATATAATGCTTTTGTAAACACCATGAATTTAGAAGTAATTAAAGATAAAAGTATAGATTTTAGTGAAGACTAAAATCTGAAAATTTAAAAGTATAGCTTAATTCATTCTCAATTCTGTCGTCGTATATTTCTTTATTTACTTCAGTTTTTTTACTTGAAAAATTCAATCTATTAATTTTCTTATAATCACATATATAATTGTAGTACTCAATTTTTGATGGATGAAAGGGCGCTACAGCAGAATAAGTTTCTCCCCATTTTTCTTTACTAATTATAGCATTTATAATCCCAATACAATCTTTTAGGTGAATATAATTAATTGGTGCATCTGCATTTAACACTTCATTTTTCTGAATTAAATATTTAAGAGGGTTCCTTCCCTCTCCAATTAATCCCCCAAATCGTAGTATTGTATAATTTTTATTTTTGACAAGATTTTCAGTTTTTAAAATTTCTTTTCCGTTTTCACTGTCAGGAAGAGCAATTGTATTTGAATCAATTCTACCTTGCATTGATCCGTATACTGATGTGCTACTTATAAATAATATGTTTTTTACCTTATTAGAATGTTTAATAATTTTTTCGATTTTAGAACTGTAGCTAGTATTACCTTCTTTTTTAATTTTTGGAGGGATATTAATAATAAGAATATCTAATTCACAAAGAAAGGAATCAATAGAGTCTGAAATAGAATTTTCAGTTATATCAATTAAATAAGCCTCTATTCCTTCAGTTTTTAATATTTCAAGTTTTTCTTTAGTTGTGGTAGAGCCTTTTACTTTATAATTATTTGAAATAAATTTCTTAGCCAAGGGAAGACCAAGCCAACCACAACCAATAATTCCAATTTTATTTTGACTCATTTAGTTTTTGAAGTTGTAATTCGATTTCTTCATCTTCAATTTTTCTAAAGATTAATTCTCCTGTATTTATTTTTGAAAGTAATATTGGTTTATCCTTAGAAATTGATTCCCAATCTGTGGTTTCTAAATTTAAAATATTTCTAAGTTTTAAAGCGGTATTTGGCAAGAAGGGTTCACATACAATAGTTAATATTGCTGATAGTTGTAAAGCAATATTCATAATTGTTTTAACTCTTTCAACGTCATCAGTTTTTATCAGTTTCCAAGGTTCTTCATCAGCTAAATATTTGTTTCCCAGTCTAGCTAGATCAATTAAAGTGTTTACGGCTTCTCTAAATTTATATGTTTCTATTAAATCTCCTATTTTTTTAGGATAACTATAAATTTCGTTGAGTATTTTTTCGTCTACTTCATTAATTAAACTCATTTTTGGACAATTACCCTCATAATATTTATGAGTTAATACAACTACTCGATTTATAAAGTTTCCAAAAATTGCTACAAGCTCATTATTGTTTTTAGCCTGAAAATCTTTCCAGGTAAAGTCATTGTCTTTATTTTCAGGAGCATTAGATGTTAAAG
>Ga0209223_10005844_pt1 | contig 10725 bp, 10 predicted proteins | sample COG_06_FD_184750 | JGI IMG/M metagenome (GOLD analysis project Ga0209223, IMG submission 184750) | Pelagic Microbial community sample from North Sea - COGITO 998_met_06 (SPAdes) (version 2) | ecosystem: Environmental > Aquatic > Marine > Neritic zone/Coastal water | place: Helgoland, sampling...
AATATAACTATGCACACCCTGATACAAAGTCATATTTTTCAATCATTTTTGCCTTAAAATACTTTGAATTATACGGAGATGTAGTTATACCAAAATCCATCTTTAATACTGCATTTAACCTTCTTATTTTTGGTCCAAAATTTAAGCAATAAATCTTATATATCAATATACACGGCGATTTATTGCTTAAATTTTATCCTCAAAACTAATTTGATTAAATGCAGTATTAAAGATGGATTTTGGTATTATTTGGCGACCTTGTTAGCTTTATAATTTGTTAAATTTTGGTCCTCAGGAAACTTTTTATTTATAACATCGCTTTGATAGCATTTTACTGCATTATGTAATCTTTGAGCAAAATTATCATAATTTTTGACAAATTTTGGCTTAAATTCTTCGTTTAACCCAATCAAATCATCGGTTACCAAAATTTGTCCATCACAATTTCGTGAAGCACCTATGCCAATTGTCGGAATATTTATCGATTCCGTTATCTTGTCAGCTAGATCTGATGGAACCGCCTCAATTACAAGGGCAAATGCACCATAATCTGCTATTTTCTTAGAGATTTCTAATATCTTATTTGCCGATTCTTGATCCATGCCCTGATATTTATAGCCACCAATTTTTCTAACATGTTGCGGCAACAACCCAACATGGCCAATAACAGGAATTTGCTCCTGGCAGAGATATTTTAGAATTGGCAAAATATCTTCATTAACTTCAATTTTAATAGCGTCGCATTTTGTTTGAGATAAAACTTCTCTTGCGCTAATTAGCGCCTGTTCACCAGATTTCTCATAAGTTCCATGAGGTAAGTCAACTACCACTAAAGATTTGTGACTGGCCTTTTTAACGCATTTGCCGTGATTAATCATCATTTCCAAAGTAACATCGATGGTATCTTTCATGCCATACACCGTCATCCCCAGAGAATCTCCTACTAAAATTAAGTCACAATATTGATCAATAATTTTGGCAACTGAGTAGCTATAAGCCGTTAAACAGCATATTTTTTGTTTATTTTTTTTATCAAGAAGATCGGATATTTTAGGATTATTTTTATGCATTACTGAAGACTAATTAGCGTTATTTTGAAGATTATGCCAATATCAAAGATAATTAATTTTGATAATTGATATTAGAGCCACTACCTTCATTTTGGTTATTAAAATCTTTACTAAAATCTATTGATTCTTGCGCATTATTTACCCCCTCTTCTTTGACTATCTTTTTGCTATATAATGTCGGCAAGCCAAGATATTGCCTAACTTGGTCAAGATTAGTTATCTGAGTTAACTGACCGTCTTTATAGGAAATATTAGAAGAAATATTGATGGGTATTTGTTTTTTACGAGTACCGGTTAAAAAAAGCGTATTAAAATTCCCTTTTGCCAATTTATTCTTGATATTAAGCGAGCCGCTTAAAATGCTATTTAATGCTGGCGCCTTAATATCAGCCCTAAAGCTAGCTCGTTGATTATCAATAATATTTATCGTACCTGTTACTTGGTCAAAAACTGTTTTAGAGTTGTTATCAAAAATTATAGCTTCAGGATTTCCTATTCTTTTACCTTGAATACTGGCGACAAATAATTCTTTTATTAAGTTACTCAAGCCATATTTATATATCTGAACTGATTTAGCATTAAAAGCTATTTTAGATGATAGATTTCTAAAAAAATCTTCTTTTTTAGCAGCTGATGATGAAAATCCAGCGCTAATATTGCCTCTGGCTTCAATATTATTAATATTGGCTATTTTGTTTAAAATTTTTCCAATATCTATATCGGTCGCAGTTAAGGAGCCGCTTAAAACCTTAAGATTGCCTAATCTTACTAAGCCTTTATATTCAAGGCTTCCACCCAAAAGATCACTTGTAACCTCAGAATTTTTTAACGAGCCATCACTTAATTCGCCATAGATTTTAGCTTCATCCATCTCAAATCCATCTATTGTAACTTTTTTTAAATATAAATTTATAATGCCATCAAAGCCCTTTAAAGAGGGTAGGGCTAATATTTGATCAAAAAAATCTCGGTGCTCTAAATTGTTATTTGTCTTAAAGCTGCTATTAAGCTCAATATTATTATCTTGTGAATCATAGCTAAATTTATCGGCAAAGACACGAGCGTTAAATTTTGGAGTGTTACCGCTAACATCTAAAATAAGATTGGCTTCAAGATTAGTTTTATCAGATACAAGCTTCATGTCAGAAATTTCAAAATAGCCTCGACCTATCTTAACTCTAAGAGACTGATCTCTAAAAGTTTCACCTTTATAAACCAAGCTATCAAATCTTAGCTTTATGTCATTGCGTGATATCATGCTATTAAGCCACAATATCTTTTTTAAAAAGGATCCAGGAGAAAGATAAATATTTTGTCCAGATGTCAAAAAAAACTCATCAACATTAAAATGAGTTCCGTAAAGATCGAGAATCACATCATTTGATTTTGATCTATTGCTAACAATTTTTATATTACCTAAAAATTCATTACTATTATTATTTAGATTTAGGTATATATTGTTAAAGATAGTGTTGCTTGGAAGTAATAATATATCAGAATATATAGAATATTTCTTAAGATTATCCATTTTTAGATTCTGGGATTCTATATTAAACCAACGTAATATATCTTGCAAATTATCACCCTTGGCATCAATTTTTCCAACAAATTTAGGGCTTTTACTGTTATTATCAAAAGCGCCACTTACTCGAAACATACCACCACCGGGGGTTTCAAATATAAGTGGTAAAATCATTACTTTTCCGCCTTTGGAGATAGTAATATAGATGTCACTATTTTTAATTTCTCCATCAAGATATTTTACATTATCTATTTTAATTTCAGCGGTTAGATCGATATATTTTATATTTTTAGAGATGCTCTGTATGTCTAGCTTTTCATTTTCTATAATTTCTTTTTGCTTAGATCCTAATAAGGGTTGATCAGCATCGTCATATACACTTTTATTGTCGATAATAATTAGCTCCGACTCCTCTCCTGCCTCTGGTATTTCTTTTTTATTTATCAGACTATCTTTGCTTAATTCTTGAGTCTTACGAGTTATTTCTTGCTCTTGTTTTTGATCGGGAAAATATTTTATATAGCTTTGTATCTTCTCTAAGCTAAGTGGCTCACCCGACCATAGGCTATCAAGATCGAGGTGTTTTAGATTTAGGGCGATATCAATAATTGGAATTTGTTGACTTAAACTAATATTTGCCACCCCTTCGCCATTAATTATTGATGAATTGATTAATATATTATCTATAGTCAACTCCTTGGATACATTGTTGATATCAGCACTAATCTTTATATCTTTGGAATTATAGTTTAGCTTATTAAAAATTAGATCATAATTATTGACATAGCTGCCATAAAAGGATTTAAGTTCGGAAATATCAGCGATCAGATTGCCGCTGAATTGGCTTTTAGCAATATTGTTATTTTTATTAAATCTCCCATCCATCCTCGCTACAATTATTGGAGATAGAATTTCTATATATGATTTTTTTGATCCAAAATTTATTAATGCTTTGATCTTACTCTTGAACTTGTTGCTATTAAAATCGATTTCGGTTTTTAATTTGCTATAATCTAAATCTATATAACCATTTATTGCTTCCATCTTTTTTTTTCTTAACATATTATCATATCTAATAAACTTGCCATTAGATATTTTAATCTTGGGAATATTTAGGATGTTAAATTGATCAGATGAAATTCTTTCTATATTAAAAATTCTACCACTAATTCCTTGCCCCATATCACTATTTTTAATATCTTGCAATGGAATTTTATCCTCTGTGATAGCTTTAAGGAAATAGCTATCCTCGTTTTTTTGCCAAATATCACTTTGATAAGATTCAAGAATCGCGTCATTAAAGGTTAGGTTGGAGGTAAAGCTATCAGAAGAAATGCCAAAAAGAGGGATTTGTGAAATTATTGATTTTGCATAAAAATTAAAGTAACCTATTGTTTCACCAGCTTCATTTTTTTTAGAAAAATTACGCATAACCACATTGTTGGCAATAATAACGGGATAGGGTATAAATTTTATTTCTAGCTCACCATTAATAGAAAAATTACTTTTGCTAATCTCGCTAATTTTTTGCTCTATCTTAAATTTTAAAGCTGAGTTATTCAGGGTCATTGGTATAAAGATGGCCAATCCAACCAACAAAGATATAGCTAGTACAACAATCTTAAAGCTTCGAGATTTAGCCAAATTATTAAGATGAATAATAGCAATAGTTAGTAAATTAAAAAACCTAATGCTATAGCCAGTTACGAATCTTGTTTTTTGTAAGATCTTTTCAAGAGACATTATTTCTTTTCAATTAATAAAAATCTTTCGACTATTTTAGGGGTGGTAATTTTGTAATATTTGGACTCGCTAAGAAAGCTGAGCGCCAATGATAGTAACAAAAATAAAAATATAAGTAAAGAGATGCTAAATTTAACTGCCCTATTGTTATTTTGCCTAAATTTACTAGTTTCAAAATTTATGATGTTTTTTGAATTTTTATTTACCTCTTCTAACATTTAATTCTTAATTAATTCACATAGCTTTTGACTCGCTGCAATATTTGATAGCTCAAAGATATTTTTAGATAGGCTATGGAGCTTTTTTTTATCAGTAACTAATTGTGATATCACCCTACTTACATTGCTAATATTAAAATCCTTCTCTTCAATTACTAAAGCAGCATTGTTTTTTTGAAAAAATGTGGCATTTTTTAATTGGTGATCATCCGCCGATTGAGCAAAAGGCACTAATATCATCGGCTTTTTAGCAGCGCTAACTTCAAAAATAGTTGATGACCCAGATCTTGCAATTACTAAATGAGATACCGCAATTAAGCTAGCCATATCATGAAAAAAATGATCTATTGTTACGCTTATATTGTATGATTTATAGCTTTTAAATGTTTTTTTAGCTAAATCTTTGCGACATTGTTGAAATATAAATAGATTCTCTTTTATATCTTTGCTTAAATTAAAAAAAGACTTAGGTAAAATATCGCTAAATATTTTTGCACCACCAGATCCGCCAATAACCGTTATAATAAAAGGCTCTTTTTTAATATTTCTTAAATTAGAAAAATCTGAGTGTAACAGCACTTTATATCCCAAGCGATTCTTAATATTTGGCATCAAATCATCGATAGGAAGCTTGTAATCTTCTTTGCTAAGCTTTGCGATGTCTTTTCTGACAGGGTTTCCTGTGATAACGATTTTATGCTGATATTTTTTATCCAATCCAGTTGTTGTAGAAAAGCTAAGTGCTATTTTATAAGCATATTTGGCAAAAATTCTATTGACCTTTCCCAAATGAGCATTTTGCTCATGAAGAATAAGCTTTTTTCTTGCGATTACACTGGCAAGTGCTACTGGAAATGTTGCATACCCTCCGAAGCAAAAAACATATTTTGGTCTTTTTAAAAATATTAATAATAATGATTTGATAGTGCCAAAGCCAATTTTTATTGAAAAAGACAAAAGATCAAAGATAGTTTTCCCAACTTTAGAAGATTGTATTTTGTAACAATTAAATATTTTTTTATCACTAAAAAAGGCGAGGCATTTTTTATCACCTAAAACAGTGACCTCATATCTATTTTTTATAAATTCCTCAGCAGTTGCTTTGGCTGGCATAATATGCCCCCCGGTACCACCGCTGGCAATGAAGATAAGCATCAAAATTTCTTATATTTATACTATTTCTTGGTTCTTGACAAATTATCTGAATGTAATCTAGCTTTAGATTTTGGTTAAGATTTTCAATAATCAATTTAATTTACAGAAAAATTGCGGATCGTTGATTATTGAAATCTTAGCAACTTATCAAATCTAAGATCTAAATAGATATTATATAAATGACTAAACATTTTATCGACATAAATCAGCTGAAAAAAGACGATATCAATAATATTCTTGATCTATCAATTTCACTCAAAAAGCAAGATAAAAATAGCAATAAAGCACTTTTGGGCAAGAATATTGCTATTATTTTTGAAAAAAGTTCAACACGAACTAGGGTTTCTTTTGAGGTTGGTGTAAACCAGTTAGGAGGAAGTGCCATAGTGATGAATGCTAATGATATGCAAATTAGCAAGGGTGAGTCAATATATGATACCGCTAAAGTATTGTCGCGCTATGTCGATGCTATAGTTATTCGCGCCAACTCGCACCAAGCAATATTGGATTTGGCTAAATACTCTACCGTTCCCGTGGTAAATGCTTTATCTGATTTTTCGCATCCATGCCAAATAATGGCTAGCATACTAACCCTAAAAGAGCGCTTTGGTGATTTAAGTAACAAAAAAGTGGTTTGGCTCGGTGAGCAAAATAACGTATTGAACTCATATATTCAAGTAGCCAAGTTTTTTAATTTTGAACTGATAATTTCCTCTCCTAAAGAAATGAATAGCTCAATTTCTGAAATTAAGTTAGCGCAACAATTAGGGGCAAAAATTAGCCTAATTACTGATCCGCAAGAAGCAGCTAAAAATGCCGATGTTTTAATAGCTGATACTTGGTTTTCAATGGGAGATGAATCGCAAAGAGACAACAATCTTAGACAGCAAAAAATTAATTTATTAGCACCTTATCAAGTTAATAAAGAGTTGATGTCGATAGCTAAAGACGAGGCAATTTTTAGCCACTGTCTTCCAGCTTATCGTGGTTTTGAAGTGACGGCTGATATTATTGATTCTGAGCGTTCAGTAGTTTTTGATGAGGCTGAAAATAGACTACATACTCAAAAAGCTATATTGGCGTGGCTTTTTTCTTAAAAATTATAAATTTTAATAGAAAAATTAATGTATAAAAAGGGTGTTATATTGTAAAATTTATCTATTGACAATATCTAATATAAATTTATAACAAATCATCCCTTATATCTTATAATATATTAAATAGATTTTAGACTTAACAAAAGATGAATAAAACTTATACATGTAAACCAAGCGAAGTCACGAGACAGTGGTGGTTAATTGATGCTCAAGATCTAGTTTTAGGCAGGGTATCTTCAATAATAGCTAATATTTTGCGAGGAAAGCACAAACCCTCATTTACACCAAATTTAGATTGCGGTGACCACGTTGTTGTAATAAATGCTGAGAAAATTGCCCTAACTGGCAAGAAATATTCTAATAAAAAATACTATTGGCACACTGGTTATCCTGGCGGCATCAAAGATCGCACAGCTAAGCAAATAATGGAAGGAAAGTTTCCAGAAAGAATTATAGAATCTGCAGTTTCAAGGATGATTTCACGTGGTCCGCTACAAAGAGATATTATGACTAAGCTTCATATCTATAAGGGTAGCGAACATAAGCATCAAGGACAAACTCCAAAATTGCTTGAAATAGCAAAGATGAATAGAAAAAACTTAAAAACAAACTAATAACATGCCTCAGATAAAAGAACAATCAGAAGAAAAGTTAGATATTTCAACAAGTAAAGTTGACGATCAGCCAAAAATAGATTCTTTAGGCAGATCTTATGCAACTGGTAAAAGAAAAAACGCTATTGCTCGAGTTTGGATAAAAAAAGGTAGCGGTAAAATAACTGTAAATGGTAGAGACGCCAAAACTTACTTCGGCAGAGAGATTCTTTATAATATTTCAAAAGAGCCCTTTATAGCTGTAAAATCTGAAAATAAATTCGATGTTGTTGCCACTCTTTGTGGCGGTGGTCTTGGTGGTCAAGCTGGTGCCTTATCTCATGGAATTAGCAAGGCTCTATCAATATTTGATCCTGAAAATAGACTTGCCCTTAGAACCCAAGGGTTCCTGACTAGAGATTCTAGGGTTGTTGAAAGGAAAAAATATGGCCTTAAGAAGGCTCGTAAAGGACAAACATACCGTAAGCGTTAATATTTTAGGATTTTTAGCTCTATTTGGTATCATTTCTTAGATGATTACCTTATCCAGAAATATATATTTATCTATATAGATATATAGTGATCCCAATTTTCTCGACGCATTTTGTCTGTAGTTATTATAGCAATTTAATCAAAATATTTTTAAGAAAAAATCTAGTAGATAAGCTTTTTACCAAAAAGATGAAGGCTGAATTACTGGTTTTTAGACTAAAGTGGTATAATTAATAATATGATTAATTAATTTTAATAATTAGCATTATGTCACTATTTCCTCAAAAAATATATCTTGCCTGCGACCATGCTGGCTATGAACTCAAAGAATATTTGAGACAATATCTTTCTACCAAATATGAATCTGTTAATATCCAATTAATTGATCTAGGTTGCAACTCATCAAGTAAATCAGTCGACTATCCAGACTTTGCAAAGGATCTATGTCAAAAAATTGATGTGAGTAATAATCAAGAGCTAGGAATCTTGATATGTGGCAGCGGTATTGGCATGTCTATTTGTGCTAATAAATTTAAAAATATTCGCGCTGCTTTGTGCTTTAATGAAGAGCTATCTTTTTTGTCAAGATCTCATAATAACGCCAATATACTATGTCTTGCCGCTAGATTTATTGATAATGATACCGCTTTAAAAACTCTTCAAACATTTCTTGATACAAGGTTTGAGGAGGGGCGTCATAAAATTAGGGTGAATAAAATCGAGACTGAATAGAATAATAAAGCTTTAATCCTCAATGCCAGCTATAATACAACCCCTCATCTTTAGATTCTTCAAAATATCTATCACTATTTTCAGTTATAATTTACTAACTCGCGCACTAACTAGTTGACCTTTTAACAAAAAGATTTTTTTTTCTTGAAGATCTTGTTGAAAGCCGCAGTACTTACTGCTACTTTGCTTTTCAACAAGAGCTTCGAGAAAGAAAATACTGCAGTTAAAAGTTAACTAATTAGTGCACGGGTTAACACTACTGATATTCTTCCATCTTTTACCGCTAATCTTCTTATAGTCAGCGCTATTAATCCCTAAGAATAATCTTGCCAAATAATATTTTTACCAAAAATGTGGTAAAAATATTATTATTTAATTAGCTTAGCTTCTTTGAAGTATCTTAAAGCGCCAGGGTGAATCGGGGCTGAATTTCCTGCCTTAACCATATTGCCCTTTTCAAGAGTAGAAAATACTGGATGCAAAGTTTTGAAATTGTCAAAATTATCAAATGTTGATTTTATTATATTGTAAACAATTTCCTCATCTACTTTGTTAGAAGTAACTAAGCTTGCCATAACTCCAAAAGTGTTTATATCCTCATTGTTATTAGCATACATTGCACCTGGGATCACGGCTTGAACATAGAAAGGGTTTACCTTAATTAGCTTGCTAATAGTTTTATCATCTATGCTTATAATTTTTACTTTGCAGGCTTGCGTTGCTTCTTGCAGAACTCCGTTAGGGTTACCAGCAGCATAAACCATGACATCAATCTTGCCTTCGCATAAAGCTTTTGGCTGCTCAGAAGGTTGTAAATAAGTTACGCTTTCAAAGCTATCCTGAGTCCAGCCCTTGACATCCATTAGAACTTTCATCGTAGCGTACATGCCTGACCCCAAAGGTCCAAAATTGACATTCTTCTTTAAGATATCATCCAGGTTTTTGATTTGAGAATCGGCTTTTACTGCAATTGTAAATGTTTCAGTATAAAGAGAAAAAACTGATCTAAGCTCCTCAAAAGGTCTTTGATCAGAAAAGAATTTAGCACCATTATATGCTTGATACTGCCAGTCAGATTGTACGATGCCAAAATCTATAGCGTTATTCCGAATTGCATTGAGGTTCGAAACGGAGCCACCAGTTGATTCTACTGAGCATCTGATGCCATGTTCTTTGCGTCCACGGTTAAGTAAGCGACATATTGCTCCACCTGCAGGGTAATAAACTCCAGTAATTGCACCTGTGCCAATTGAAATATATTTAGTGGCACTATATGCCGAAAGAGGCATTAATAAAGTCAATATTATTGCAATAACAGAGCTTCTTTTCATAAAATTTGAGTTAAGTTAACAATATAATTGTCTGTTATAATTGTTATTTTTTTTAAAAGTCAAAAATTTATTAACTATTATCAAATAATTAATATAACCACTAAAGCATTGTCAAATTTATTATTAAACTAAATTTTTATAATGAATTAGTTTAGACAAGCTCCAAAAGGTTTGCTATCTTTATTAAAAGTGATTTATGGAATATTATGAAGCTTTTTAATTGAAATTGTTTTTTTAGATTTGAGTATTTTGGGCCACTTTTTTAACTGGACTTAGCGATAAGGAGTCGAAGGCTTTAGGGCTGGTAGATGGTTCATTTCTAAGTGATGCTGCTTCAGATTCACCGATTTCCATGACTCGCCCCTCTTCTGGTAAACTACGAACAAGATGTGAAGTAAGGCAGTATCGCGCTCCTGCCTCGCCGGTATTTACGATCTTTCGATCTTTAGATAATGCTTTTTCAAGATCAACTTTTATGAAGCTTGGAGTTTCATCAGTTTTGATTTGCTCATCATATACAAGAGATGAACTCATGTGAGATTCTCCGTGCTGTGTTATTTTTGCTCCAGCACTAGATGATTCTTTTGCTACCACACCAGAGTGTGCGACAGGTAAACTGGGGCTTTTAATTGTATTAAGCATGTGATTGTTTGTTAGTTAATAATGAATTATTATTAGGGCCTGTCGCAAATCAAATTCAAACAATCCCCTAATTTACTAATATTTTTACTTGCCTCAAAGCAGCATTAAGCTAGTATTTATCTAGCTTAAT
>Ga0209223_10005859_pt1 | contig 10707 bp, 10 predicted proteins | sample COG_06_FD_184750 | JGI IMG/M metagenome (GOLD analysis project Ga0209223, IMG submission 184750) | Pelagic Microbial community sample from North Sea - COGITO 998_met_06 (SPAdes) (version 2) | ecosystem: Environmental > Aquatic > Marine > Neritic zone/Coastal water | place: Helgoland, sampling...
TTTAAATATATCTAACATCTTATTTGCATTAAATTGAGAGTGATCACCCAACAAATCATCAAACTTATTTGCACCAATATTCAGTTCTTTGGGATCAATTATAAATTCTGAAATTTTACCATCCTTTAATTGAACTACATTTGTTTTCGCATATGGAGATATTTCATCCAAACCATCTTCACTATTTACAATCCAAGCAAACTTAGTATCTAAATTTTTTAATGCATTCGCAAAAATTTTTAATAAATTCTTATCAAAAACGCCAACAACCTGTCTTTTAACAAGGGCAGGGCTGCTTAGTGGTCCTATCATATTGAATATAGTTCTTTTACCTATTTTTTTTCTAGTTGGTCCAACAAATCTCATTGCACTGTGATAGTTTGGTGCAAACATAAAACCAAAATTATTTTTATTAATTTGTTCTTCAATATCTTTTGGCTCTAAATCAATTTTTATATTTAAAGCTTCCAAAACATCACCTGATCCACATTTAGATGAAACAGCTTTATTACCGTGTTTTGCCACTTTAATACCCATGCTAGATAACAGTAGTGCTGAGGCTGTAGAAATATTTAGTGTATTCATACCATCACCACCTGTACCACATGTATCGACACAATCTTTAACATTAACTCTTTTAGATTTATTTCTTAAAACATAAACTCCTCCAGCAATTTCATCTGAAACTTCACCTTTTGCTGATAGAAGAGTTAAAAAATTGAATATTTCATCATCTGAAGCTTTACCATCCATTAGTATTTCAAAAGCTGCTTTACTTTCGTCAAAAGATAAGTTTTCCATATTTTTTAGCTTTTCAAGAAATTTTTCCATTAATTTTTATAATTTATAAAATTTTTTAATATTTTTATACCAACAGTAGTTTTTATACTTTCAGGGTGAAATTGAACACCATGAATATTATATTCTTTATGTTTTACACCCATAATAATTCCATCTTTTGTTTCAGCGGTAATTTCAAGTTCATTGGAAAGTGTTTTTTTATCAATAATAAGGCTGTGGTATCTTGTTGCTTCAAAACAAGAGGGAATATTTTTTAATATACCAATTTTTTTAGATTTTATTATGCTTGTTTTTCCATGCATTAATTTTTTAGCCTGAATTATTTTTGAACCAAACACCTGTCCAATAATTTGATGACCTAAGCAAACACCCAATATTGGAATTTTTTTGTATAAAGATTTTATTATCTTAATGCAATTTCCAGATTGATTTGGGTTACCGGGACCTGGTGAAATAACAATTTTATCATACTTATTTTTGATTATTTCTTTATCAGTAATTTCATCATTTCTAATTACATCAACATTAACACCTAACAAGGAAATATAATGATACAAGTTAAATGTAAAACTATCGTAGTTGTCTATTAATATAATCTTCATTATTTTAGAGCATTCATTAACGCTTTTGCTTTATTTACAGTTTCTTCATACTCTTTAATTGGCTTACTATCAGCTACAATACCCGCACCAGCTTGAACGTAAAATTTTTTATTTTTTGCAACAGCAGTTCTTAAAGCAATACAGGTATCAAACTCACCGTTGGCTGAAAAATATCCAATGCCACCTGCATAAACTTTCCTTTTTGTTGTTTCTAGTTCATCAATAATTTCCATGGCTCGAATTTTAGGTGCACCAGAAACTGTTCCAGCTGGAAAACCTGCAAGTAATGATTTAAATTTTGAAAATTTTTTATTATAAACACCTACTACATTAGAAACTATATGCATTACATGAGAGTATTTTTCGATCATAAAGCTTTCTGTAATTTTAATTGTGCCAATTTTAGAAACTTTTCCAGCATCATTTCTACCCAGATCAAGCAACATTAAATGTTCTGAAAGTTCTTTTTTATCTTGCAGTAAATCTTTTGCATAATAATTATCTTCTTTAGAATTTTTACCTCTGGGTCTAGTTCCTGCTATAGGTCTAACTGTGATTTTGTTATCTCTTAGCCTTACTAAAATTTCAGGGCTAGCACCGATTATTTGAAAATCTTCAAAATTAAAAAAGTACATAAATGGAGAAGGGTTAATAACTCTTAACTTTTTATAAATTTCTAATGGTTCTTTAGATAAGTTTGCTTCAAATCTTTGACTTAAAACTACTTGAAAGATGTCACCAACTTTAATGTATTTTTTAGCCTTATTAACCATTCTTAAAAATTTATTTTTTGATGTATTGGATTTAACTTTAATATTAGTTTTTTTACCATCAAATGAACTTTTTTTTGTTAGAGAAGATTGGATCAATAGATCGTTAATTTCGTTCTCAATTTTTAAATATTTATTCTTGTAGTTTGTAATTTTTTCATCGTTAAAAATATTTATAATATAAAAAATTTTCTTTTTTAAATTGTCATGAATAATCAGTGTTCTTGGTCTTAAAAGTCTGACATCAGGTAGTTTTAAATCATCTTTGCATTTATTAGGAATTTTTTCGACATATCTAATAGAATCATAAGAAAAATAACCTGATATTAAAGAGCAAATAGGTGGTAAACTTGAGGGTGTTTTAAACTTAAATTCCTCTATTATCTTTTCAATGATTTTTTTGGGCTCACCTTTAATTTTTCTTCTAATTTTATTAGTAGTTAAATAAGAATTTTTATCATTAAACTCCCAAATCTTATCAGGGTTCTTGCCAAAAATGGTATATCTCCCTCTTATCTTTCCTTTTTCAACAGATTCAAAAATAAAACTATTTTTTTCACCTAGAAAATTATCAATTAAGTTTAAAATTTCTTTATCATTTTGTACTTTTTGAGAGGCATATATGATTTGATTTTTGTTTCTTGAGTGTTGAAACTTAAAATCATTAAAGTTTCGATTTAACATCATCTAAAGTAATTTTTTACTCTATCAAGAGTTTTTTCGTTGACTATAACTTTGTATTTACTGTTTAGAAGGTAATCATATGATTTTAATATTCCATTCCTATTTTCTGCACTTGCTTCATTAGAAATTGTATTAAACTTACTTGTATTTTGAGCAATAATTGTATCTTCATAACCTACTACCTTAGCAATGAATATATTATCTTTTTTATCAGCAACTAAAGTAAATGTATTAATTGGTAATGAATATAAAATCTCAATGGAGTTAATTTCAAATTTGTTGATATCTTTAATTGAATTAAGCTGAATTTTTTCAATCTCTCCATTTGCAAGATTTTTAAAAGATGCTTCATTAAATTCCTTTTTTTCTAATTGGTTAAGTATATTTTTATTAAATTCAAATTTTTCTTTTTGGAATAAAAGGTTTTTTACTTGTTTTATAAAATTGTCATCATTTAAATTCGGCAGTTTAGAATTAATAGAATCAATTTGATAAAAGATAAAGGTCCCATTATCATCAAGTATTTCGATCTTATCTTTTCTGGAATTATAAATTTTATTCTCGACTGTCTCATTATTTTCTAAGTTAATATAATTTTTTTTAGTAATTGGTTTTATATTAAGTTCATTAATAATTGTTTTAAAATCAAGATTCTTGGATATCTTATTGTCAATTTCATCTATTGCATCAAAAAAAGCTTGATTGAATTCATCTAAGCCTATTAAATTTTTTGGAGTTATAATTACATAAGAAAAATCAATGAATTCTTGTTTCAGTTTTTCTGAGTTTTCATCTATAAAAATTTTAATTTCTTGATTGGTAAATTCGTTATTTTTTTTATAAAATTTGTTTAGGTTAATAAAGTCAATATTTAGTTTTCTATTATTTTCTATAAAATGTTTATTTATTAAAAACTTAGGAGATTTGGCACCACCACTTATGTATGTGAATAATTCTTTTTGCAGAACATTGTTCTTTAACTTCATCTCATACATTGCTGCACTAGTATTATTTGTTAATAAAAATTTTTCATAAAGAGTTCTTTGAAATTTACCATTTTCATCTTGAAAGTTTTTATTTTTTTTAAGTTTTTGTATTAGTATTTCTTCTGATAAAACTAAACCTAAATCTTTAATTTCAAGATCTAACAAAGTCATTGAAACCAAAGATGATAAAAGTTCTTCAATTACATTTTTGTCAATATTATCTTTTATTACTTGTTGACTTAAGCCTGATCGATTTAGATAATCCATGAAATCTTGTGTAGAGATATTAGTATTATTTATTTTAGCTATATTGTTTTGGTTTCCTGTACTAAAGCCACCACCAAACCCACCAAATCCAAAGGCAACTATAATAACAAATATTAGAAGCAAGCCGCCAATCTTTTTTTTTGTAAAATCTTTAAAAGGATTTATCATTACTTCATTAATTTATTGATCTTTAAAATATCAAGCTATAGATTAAAATTTTCATTATGACAAATAAATATATGTATTTTGTAGCTAATTGGAAAATGTATGGGAATTCATCCTCTTTAAATACATTGGATAAAGTTATCAAATTTTCAAAATCTAAAGAAATACAGGGAGGTAGATTAATTTATTGCCCTCCAAATACTTTAATAAGCTCTTTTTCGAAAAAATTTAGAAATTGTCAAATTGGTATTGGTGGACAAAATTGTCATGAAAGTAAAGATTATGGTACACACACAGGCTTTGTTAATTCTCGCATGTTAAAAAATATTGGTGCTCATTTTGTGATTATTGGCCATTCAGAAAATAGAGAAAAAGGTGAAAGTGATAAATTGATTAATTTAAAAATAAAAAGTGCCCTAGAAGCTAAATTAAAAGTTATTTTTTGTATAGGTGAAACTTTAAGTGAAAAAAGAAAAAAAAAGACATATTCAATACTATCTAAGCAAATTAGAATTGGTTTAAAAAATATCAAAAATAAATCAAATATTTTTTTAGCGTACGAACCAGTTTGGGCAATAGGAAGTGGTCTCATTCCAAAATCTCAAGATCTTTTTAAAACAGTAGAATTTATTAAAAGTAAATTTAAAGATAAATCACCAAAAATTTTATATGGAGGTTCTGTAAATCCTCAAAATATTACAAACTTAAGAGAAATTAATAATATTGATGGTTTTTTAATTGGTGGAGCATCTCAAAATGTTAATAAATTTATTGATATCGTCAAAAAAACATATAGTTAACCCTCATGGAAAATATTTTATTAGTAGTTAACTTGGTGCTTGCTGTAATACTTGTTCTTTTGATACTTACTCAAAAATCTGAAGGCGGAGCACTTGGTATAGGTGTTTCTCAAGATAATTTTATGCTTTCCAGATCTGCTGGTAATTTTATGAGTAAGGCTACAGCTATAGTTGCTACATTATTCATAATTTGTAGCCTGGCTTTAACAATAATATCTAGAGGTGAGCTAAAACCCTCATCCTCCGTATTAGATATCATTGAAGAGAAATCTAGTGATACTCCTTCAATTCCTGAAAATTAATAATTAATTCTTTCCATTTTATTAAATAATCGCTATAAGATAATTCCATGGCGCGATTTATATTTGTCACCGGCGGCGTGGTATCATCTTTAGGCAAAGGTCTCTCTTCTGCCTCATTAGCATATTTGCTTCAATCACGGGGTTTTAAAGTTCGTTTAAGAAAATTAGATCCTTATTTAAATGTTGACCCAGGAACAATGAGTCCTTTTCAGCACGGTGAAGTTTTTGTGACAAATGATGGTGCTGAAACTGATTTGGATCTAGGTCATTACGAAAGATTTTCAGGAATCTCTGCAAAAAAATCTGATAACATTACAACTGGAAAAATTTATAGTGATGTTTTAAAGAAAGAACGAAAAGGAGAATACCTAGGTAAAACAGTTCAAGTTATTCCTCATATAACTGATCGTATAAAAGAGTTTATAAAAAATGATACATCTAAAGAAGATTTTGTAATTTGTGAAATAGGAGGAATAGTAGGGGATATTGAAAGCCTTCCTTTTGTTGAAGCTATTAGACAATTTGCAAATGATGTTGATAAAAAAAATGCTTTATTTATTCATCTTACTTTAGTTCCATACCTTAAAGCTTCAGATGAAATTAAAACAAAACCCACCCAACACTCTGTAAAAGAATTAAGAAGTCTTGGTATTCAACCTGATATTATTATTTGCAGATCTGAAAGGCCTATCCCACTTGAACATAGAAAAAAAATATCTTTGTTTTGTAATGTTGATATTAAAAATGTAATTCAGACAGTTGATGTTAAAACTATTTATGAAGCTCCAATCAGTTTCAATAGAGAGAATTTAGATAAACAAGTACTTGAATATTTTAGGATTAAAGCAAGAAAAAAAGTTAATTTAAATCCTTGGAAAAAAATTACAAAAACTGTTCTTTACACAAAAAAATCAATCAATATTGCAATCATTGGTAAATATGTTGATCTAAAAGATGCTTATAAATCATTAGATGAGGCATTAACCCATGGTGGAATCTATAATAATTTAAAGGTTAATTTGGTGAGAATAGATTCTGAAAATTTAAAAGTTTCTGAAATCAAAAATGAATTAAAAGGGGTTTCTGGAATCTTGATACCAGGTGGGTTTGGTAAAAGAGGTACAGAAGGCAAGATTGAAGCGATTAAATATGCTAGAGAAAAAAAAATACCTTTTTTTGGAATTTGTTTTGGAATGCAAATGGCAATTATAGAATTTGCTAGAAACAAACTAAATATAAAGAAAGCTACTTCAAGTGAATTTGGAGTGGGTGGTATTCCAATTATTGGTTTAATTACTGAATGGAATAGAGATGGTAAATTAATCAAAGGAACTGATAAAGATTTAGGTGGCACTATGAGACTTGGTCTTTATGATGCAAAATTAAAAGAAAATTCATTAATTAGAAAAATCTATAAATCGAAATTGATTCAAGAGAGACATAGGCATAGATATGAAGTTAATATTAGTTACAAAGAAAAATTTGAAAAAAATGGTTTAATCTTCTCAGGATTATCCCCAGATAACAAATTACCAGAGATTATTGAGCTAAAAAACCACCCTTGGTTTGTTGCTGTACAATTCCACCCTGAATTTAAATCTAGACCTTTAGCGCCACATCCTTTATTCTCATCGTTTATCAAAGCAGCCAAAAATCATAAATGAAAAATATAAAAGTTAATTGCGGAAACATAGAAATTTCAAACAAAAATAAGATTTGTATTATTGCTGGCCCATGCCAGCTTGAGACTGAACAACATGCTATGGATATGGCAGGTAAAATTAAAGAGATTACCTCTAAGTTTAATATGGGTTTTATTTACAAAACATCTTTTGATAAAGCTAACAGAACCAGTTTAAAAGGAAAAAGAGGTGCTGGTCTTGAACAATCTTTACCTATATTTGATAAAGTTAAAAAAGAGTTAAATATTCCAATTTTAACTGACATACATAATGTTGAGCAATGTTCTGTTGTAGCTCCGCATGCCGATGTATTGCAAATTCCAGCATTTTTATGTAGGCAAACAGATTTACTAATTGCTGCTGCTAAAACTGGAAAAATTATAAATGTTAAAAAAGGTCAATTTCTAGCACCATGGGATATGGTTAATGTTACAAAGAAAATTGCTGACTCAGGTAATAAGAATATTTTAGTGACTGAAAGAGGGGCAAGCTTTGGATACAATACTCTTGTTTCTGATATGAGATCATTGCCTATAATGGCAAAGAATGGCTACCCTGTTATTTTTGATGCTACACATTCTGTGCAACAACCTGGAGGACTAGGTGAAACTAGTGGTGGTCAAAGAGAATTTGTAGAATATTTAGCAAGAGCTGCAGTAGCAGTTGGTGTTGCGGGAGTTTTTATTGAAACACATCAAGATCCAGATAATGCTCCATCAGATGGACCTAATATGGTGCCACTAGATAAATTAGAAAAATTATTATCTCAACTGTTTGAAATAGATAATCTCATTAAAAAATAAATGAGTAAAATTTTTAAAATTAAAGCTCGCCAGGTTTTTTGCAGCAGAGGAAATCCTACAATTGAAGCAGAAGTTTATTCAAAAAATTTAAGTGCCTCAGCCATTTGTCCTTCTGGAGCATCGACTGGAACTTACGAAGCTTTTGAAAAAAGGGATAAAAAAAATAAAAGATATTTAGGTAAAAGTGTTTTATCTGCAATTAATTTAGTTAATACAAAAATCTCAAAAAAACTTAAAGGTTTAAACATCCATGATCAAGAACGTATAGATGCAACCTTAATCAATCTTGACGGCACAAGACAAAAAACAAAACTTGGAGCAAATGCAATTTTAGCAGTATCTATGGCAGCCAAGAAACTTTCAGCAAAAATAAAAAAGATACCTTTATATAAAAATTTTTTAGTTAAAAAAAAATTTCAGTTACCTTTCCCTTTAATGAATATCATTAATGGTGGAGCACATGCTAACAATGGTTTAAGAGTGCAAGAATTTATGATTAGACCTGATAAAGCTAAAAGTTTTTCTGAAGCTATAAGAATTTGCTTCATTGTAATAAATAACTTAAGAAATCTGATTAAAAAAAAAGGATTATCAACATCAGTTGGAGACGAAGGTGGTTTTGCCCCAATGATTAATACAAATGAACAAGCACTTGATTTAATTGTTGCTGCAATCAAAAAATCAGGTTTTAAAAATGGTAAAGATGTTTCAATTTGTCTAGATGTTGCTGCTAATGAACTTTATAAGAAAAATAAATATTCCATTCATTCAAAAAAGTTAATTTCGGTGGAACAATCAATTGTAGGATATAAAAAGATTATTAATAAATATAAAATTAAATCGATAGAAGATCCTTTTGCCGAAAATGATTGGTCATCATGGAGTAAAATAATGAGATCTACTAATAAAGTTCAAATTGTTGGAGATGATCTTTATGTTACAAATTTAGAAAGGCTCAAAAAGGGTTTTTTAAACAATTCGTCTAACTCAATTTTAATCAAACCAAATCAAATTGGAACAGTTTCAGAAACACTTGAGGTTATTAAATTTGCACAAATTATTGGTTTTAAAACAATTATTTCTCATCGATCTGGTGATAGTGAGGATACTTTCATAGCTGATCTTGCGGTAGGTACTAATTCTAACCAAATTAAAACTGGATCACTATCAAGATCTGAAAGAGTTGCAAAATATAATCAATTATTACGTATAGAAGAACAGCTTGGCAAAAATGCTATAATGAATAAAATTTATTAATGCTGAATAAATTAAAAAAAAATTATTTTTTATTAATTTCTACCTTTTTAATACTTTATTTTTTCTTTAATCTATTAGATGGTGAAAGAGGCCTTTTTTCATATTTTAAAAAAAAAGAAATTTTAATAAGCTTACAAGATGATGAAGCAGATTTATTAAATAAAATAAAGGAGTTTAAGTTTAAAAATTCTTTATTAAGTGATAAATTAGATTTGGACTATGTAGAGACACTTATTAGAGAAAAGTTTTTATTTGGCAAAGAAGGAGAGACACTTTATATAATAAAAAAAAATGACAATTAGACACCCAGAAAAAGTTAATAACACCATAAATCCAATTAAAAAAAAACCTGATTGGATTAGATCTAAACTTGTAAATAGTAAAGAATTTTTTTTAACCAAAACAATTGTTAATAATAATAACCTAATAACTGTTTGTCAGGAAGCTAACTGTCCAAATATTACTGAGTGTTGGAGTAAAAGACATGCAACTTTCATGATAATGGGTGACACATGTACAAGAGCTTGTGCTTTTTGTGATGTCAAAACTGGAAAACCAGGAAACCTTGATCGATTAGAACCTATAAAAATTTCTGAGGCTGTTTTTAAGTTAAATCTTAAACATGTTGTAATAACATCTGTTGATAGAGATGATTTAGAAGATGGAGGATCAAATCATTTTTACGAAGTAATTGATCAAACTAGAAAAAAAAATCCAAATACCTCAATTGAAGTTTTAACTCCTGATTTTCTTAGAAAAGGAGATTCTTATAAAAAAGTATTAGAAGCTAATCCAGATGTTTTTAATCATAACATTGAAACAGTTCCTAGACTTTATTTAAAAATAAGACCAGGCTCTAGATACTTTTCATCTTTAGAACTTCTAAAAAATGCAAAACTTGTTAATAAAAATGTTTTTACTAAATCAGGTTTAATGGTTGGATTGGGAGAAAATAAAGAAGAAATTATTCAAGTAATGGATGATCTTAAAGCAGCAGATGTAGATTTTTTAACTATTGGACAATACCTGCAGCCATCTGTAAAGCATCATCCTTTAGATCGATATTATCATCCGGATGAGTTTAAAGAACTAGAAAACATTGCTAAGTCTAAAGGATTTTTATTAGTTTCTTCATCACCTTTAACCAGATCTTCATACCATGCAGATGAAGATTTTGCACAACTAAAAAAAAATAGAATAAAAAATTAATGCCCAAAGCCTCAGTTAAGAGATTAATTGAATGTAAAAAAAATCAACTAATTGATTTGGTTTTGGATATAGAAAAATACCCAGAGTTTGTTCCATTTTGTTTGGATGCACATGTTTATGAAAAAAAAGAAAAAGATGATCTGATATCAATAATTGCTGATCTGACAATAGGTAAAGGACCATTTAAAGATACTTATAAAAGTGATGTTAAATTTAATAAAAAAAATGATTCAATAAAAGTTATTAATATTGGAGGGCCTCTGAACCACCTTGAAAACACTTGGCTTTTTAGTGATCATGATAAAGGAACAGAAATTTCTTTTGATATAGATTTTGAAATTGAAAATAAGCTTTTGAATGTTGTGATGGCTAAATCTTT
>Ga0209223_10005864_pt1 | contig 10699 bp, 7 predicted proteins | sample COG_06_FD_184750 | JGI IMG/M metagenome (GOLD analysis project Ga0209223, IMG submission 184750) | Pelagic Microbial community sample from North Sea - COGITO 998_met_06 (SPAdes) (version 2) | ecosystem: Environmental > Aquatic > Marine > Neritic zone/Coastal water | place: Helgoland, sampling...
ATTCCACGACCTCGCTGCGGGCAATGGGATTGCACGCTAAAAGGACGCGTGCTCTGAGTGGTCGATTAGGCGGGTCGGCCAAGCGCTGATGATGGCGTTAACTAATGTTGCCAATGGAATGGCAAAAAACACCCCCCATAAGCCCCAGATGCCACCAAAAAAAAGAACTGCGACGATAATGGCGAGCGGATGCAAGTTAACCGCCTCAGAGAATAATAGCGGCACCAAGACATTGCCATCGAGTAATTGAACAACAGCGTAAGCCAAAAAGACCCAATAGAAATCCGGCGTTAATCCCCATTGGAAGTACGCCACGAAGGTGACCGGTATGGTGACCAGCGCGGCCCCAATGTAAGGAATAATGACTGACAAGCCCACCAAAAGCCCTAGCAAAGCGGCGTAATTGAGCCCAAACACCGTAAACACCAGATAGCTTGCGGCACCAACAATAATGATCTCTATGACCTTGCCGCGGGCATAATTGGCTATTTGTTGGTTCATTTCAGACCAAATAGCATTTAGCAGTGGCCGCTCGCCGGGTAAAAAAGACAGGCTCCAGCGTAAAATAACCTCGCGATCCTTGAGGAAGAAAAAGACCATTAGCGGTATGAGCACCATGAATACAAGGACTGTCAGCAAGGCAGGAATGGAACTGAGTCCCTTGGTGACAACTACCTGACCCACCTGCCCCATTTCACTCTGCAACATGCCGGTGACTTGATTGAGCTGCTCTTGACTCACCAACGCGGGATAGCGCTCGGGCAGCACTGACAAGGCCTGGCGTGCCGCTTCCACCATGGCCGGCGCTTCACGCGCCAGACTGATGAGCTGCCGCCATACCAGTGGAACGAGGCCCAGCGAAAAAGCAAAAAAAGCGCCGGTAAATAATAACGTTGCTATCCACACCCCAACCGTAGCGGAGAGACCCCAGCCCACCAGTTGATTGGCCATACCCTGCATCAAATACGCGAGGACAACCGCGACCATAATAGGGGTCAGCACGTCGCCGACAAGCGCCAACAATAGCAGTGCCGATATCAGCAAAATAAGCAGCAGCACCGACTCTTCCTCACTGAGATAGCGGTGATACCACTTCTTTAATACGTCGATCATAGCTAGGCCTTTATTATTCGATGGTGAAAAACACCATCTTTAGCTTGTGTGGTGGTAACACGATGGCCGCCAAGGCGCTGCAGCGATTGAAAGTCACGTTCGGAACCGGGGTCAGTCGCCAACACCTTTAAAATCTCTCCTGAGGCCAAGCCACGCAAACCGCGCTTAGCCATTAGCAAGGGCATTGGGCATTGTTGATGCCGTGCATCAACAAGGTTGTCTGACTCCATAAATTCCCTGTCCATAGTTCTTTACTCCAGCGGCTCAACACGATCCGCCCCTCTAGCAGCCCGCCAGCTAAATAGTAGCAAAAATCTCGGTCATCATTGGTAAAGTTACGTTAAAGTTAACGCATGCTCATCGCCGTACCACTAACGCCCACTTCTTCAGCCGCGCGCAAAGCTATAGCACTGAGCGCCTTTCTCACATGCCTGATGATACTGGTAGTTGCCTCACCAACGACTGACGGCGCAACAGAAGGACTAAAAATACCCAATTTAGGTTCAACCAGCACCAGTTTGTTCTCAGCCGAATATGAACATGAACTGGGTAGGAATTGGTTGAAAGCGTTTCGTCGTCAAGCACCGCTGATCAACGATCCCGTCCTGTATAGCTATCTTGAGTCTTTGGTCTTCGAACTGATAACCCACAGCGAACTGCAAGATCGAAGGATCGAACTTGTCATCGTCGACAACCCAAACATCAACGCCTTCGCCGTGCCAGGGGGAATCATTGGCGTTCACAATGGCCTGTTCAAATATGCCCAAACCGAGGATGAATTTGCGACGGTGATTGCCCACGAAATTGCCCACTTGAGTCAGCGACACTTTTCCAGGCGAGTCGAGCTAGCTCAAAAGCAATCACCGATCAATATTGCCGGATTGCTTGCTGGCGTACTGTTAGCGGCTACGGCCGGCACTGATGCAGGTATGGCGGCCATGACCGCGACCCAGGCAGCGCTCCAGGATCAACAGCTGCGCTATAGCCGTGGCAATGAGGCGGAAGCCGATCGGCTCGGTATGCGCACATTGTACCAAGCGGGTATGGACCCGCACGCCGCACCGGCTATGTTTGAGCGCATGCTTGCCGCCACTCGCTACAGCAGCGGCTCGCGGATACCCGAATTTTTGCGCAGCCATCCGCTCTCTGAGCGCCGCATCGCCGATACGCGTAATCGAGCTATGCAGTATCCAAAACAGATCCGTCCCATAAGCCTTGACTATCAACTAATGCGTGCTCGAGTGACTAATCACTTAGCCAGTACACCCGAAGAAGCTGTTGCCTACTTCCGCGGACTGCTTGAGGGGACGCCTAAATCACGAGAGGCCGCCACCTATGGTCTAGTACTGGCGTTAACTGCTGCCAGTCGGACGGGCGAAGCCGCGCTGGCCCTTGATGATATTTGGTCGGACAAAAGTGATCGCATAGAATATGTTATTGCTGACGCCGATATTGCGCTTGCACAAGGTAACGCCCAGCTGGCATCAGACAAACTGCGCAAGCGACTTAGCTTGTCACCAGGCAACCATCCTCTCACCATGGCCTATGCCCATGCATTGCAACAAAGCGGTAACGCTTACTTAGCCGAGGAAGTACTGCTCGCGCAAAGCCAACGACAGTCGAATGATCCCAACCTATGGTACCTACTTGCCGAGGTTCAGGGCTTGAGTGGTAACATCGTCGGCCTGCATCGCTCCAGAGCTGAATATTTCATCAAGGTCGGTAACTTTGACGCAGCAAAGCGGCAATTGGACTACGCCTTACAGCTTATTGGCAATGACTTCACCACCTCCTCGCAAATCCATGAGCGCCTTAACGACGTGCTCACAATGCGCGCGGCATTAGAGCAGCAATAACGGTCCTGGGGGTCATGTTACGCGCGCCCAATAACGCCGGTGTTAAGCTCTGATGCAAACGCTAGCATGCGATCAAGTGGGCGCATGGCTCGCACTGCAATCTCAGGATCCACGGTTATTTCGTTATCAGGGCGATCAAATACCCCCGCTAAGCGATCAAGATCGTTCATTGCCATCCACGGGCAGTTAGCACAACTACGGCAGGTGGCGCCCTCTCCCGCGGTGGGAGCAATAATGAATTGTTTATCGGGTGCTGCTTGCTGGAGCTTGAAGAAAATGCCTTGGTCAGTGGCGACAATAAAGGTGTGGTTGGGTAAGCGTTGGGCTGCTTTGATAATTTGCGAAGTGGAGCCCACATAATCAGCTATCTCAATCACCAACGCTGGCGACTCTGGATGTACTAACACGCCCGCCTCAGGATGAACTTGCTTGAGCTGCTCAATACCTCTGGCTTTGAATTCTTCATGGACGATACAAGCGCCGTCCCACATAAGCATGTCAGCCCCTGTGGTGCGACGAACGTAATCACCAAGGTGTCGGTCCGGAGCCCAAATAATTTTTTTATCTTGCTCGGCGAGATGCTCAGCCACATCGAGCGCAATAGAGGACGTCACCACCCAATCGGCTCGCGCTTTCACCGCCGCCGACGTGTTGGCATACACCACCACCTCTCGGTCGGGATGAGCGTCACAAAACTGTGAGAATTCCTCTGCGGGACACCCCAAATCAAGGGAGCATGTCGCCTCAAGGTCCGGCATTAATACCCGCTTAGTAGGGGTCAAAATTTTTGCTGTTTCACCCATGAAGCGAACCCCTGCGACGATGAGTGTTTGCGCTGGGTGATCTCGACCAAAGCGCGCCATCTCTAGCGAGTCAGAAACGCAACCGCCGGTCGCCTCTGCCAGCGCTTGAATCTCTGGCGCAGTATAGTAATGCGCAACTAGGACAGCATTTTCGTGGGCCAGGGATGCCTTAAACCGGTCTTCTAACTGTGCCTGTCGCTCGGCGGTCAGTGCTGGCTGTTGAGCGCGATCGAGGTGTTGATGCACCTGCTCGCGAATCCGAATAAGCTTATCTTGAGCAATGGACATGATTAATTGAGGGGCAGTTTGCGGTCCACTAATATAGCACAATCCAAGTGCACAAAAGCGCTGTAATCAATGGTAGGCTTTACGCACAATGACAATACACGACAGCCAATAGACGCCGGTTATAATGTGAGCAGCGCAGCAACCGTAAACAACAGTGCAAAAATACTCGTTTGCGACGACGATATGATGGTGCGTCTACTCGCTCGCGAGTGTCTTGAAGAGGCTGGAATGACCGTAGTAGAAGCCGCCGATGGCGACGAAGCTATTGCGATGTTTGCGCTCGAACAGCCCGACCTGGTTTTTTTAGACGTGGATATGCCAGGGAAAACCGGCTTCGAAGTATGCCAACAAATACGCGCCACTGCCCATGGCAAAAATGTGCCTGTCCTCATCGCCACCGGCGCCGATGACAAAGGGTCAATTGATCACGGCTTCAAAGTGGGCGCTACCCAGTACAAAACTAAACCTGTTAATTGGACGCTATTGTCACGCGACATTCGCTATATGCTGCGAGCGTCACAGGCGTTTCTGGACCTCAAATCTCAAGAAGATAAGTTACGTTATTTTGCTTATTTTGATCAGCTGACAGACTTGCCCAACCGCCGACGTTTTAGCGAACAGCTGAATCAACATCTCGTCAATGCACAACCAGCAAACGCCAAGACGGGCTTAATTGTTTTCGGTATAGACCACTTTAAGCGAATCAATGATTCCTGTGGCTATGAGCGCGGGGATCAACTCCTCTGCCGTATTGCACAGTGCCTGCAGGATCATCTACGTGCGGCTGGGTATGCCATCTCTGATAATTTGGTAGATGAGAGCGCCACCCATCAAACAACCTGTCTAGTTGATCTAGCCCGAATAGGGGGAGATGAATTCAGTATTTTGGTGCGCAATGCTATCGATGAAGCACAACTACAAACGATTGCTAGCGAAGTGCTGAAAGCTTTGGCTGAGCCTATGTCACTTGAATCGCAACAACTGGTGGTAAGCCCCAGTCTGGGAATTGCTCTGGCGCCCGTCCATGGAGAGACTCCAGCAGCGCTACTTCGCAATGCCACTGCCGCCCTAAGCGCGGCTAAAACGGAAGGTGGAGCGCGCCTGAGAATTTATGATGAATCTCTCAATAATGACGCCCAAGAAAGAATTTTACTGGAGACCGAGCTGCGAGCGGCTCTGAGTTCAGGTGAGCACATTTCAATGGTCTATCAGCCTCAGATAGATACGGCCACAGGAAAAATTGCCGGCGTAGAAGCTTTGGTCAGGTGGAATCATCCTGAGCTGGGGCCAATTTCGCCCGCCAAGTTCATACCGATTGCTGAAAGCAGTGGTTTGATTATTCCGCTGAGCGATATGATCATGCGTAAGATCAACGACGATGTAAGGCTGTCGAGTAACAAATTTCCCGTTGACGCGGCCATTAGCGTCAATGTTTCGCCGGTACAGTTCACGCAGTCAAATTTTGTCGCGCACTTAAAAGAAATGCTCAAAGAATTAGATACTCACTTTAAAGTCGAACTCGAGTTGACCGAAGGCGTGGTCATGTCGGATGCAAGCACCAATCTCAGTAAACTCGAACAGTTGAAAGAAGCTGGTTTTGACTTGGCGATTGACGACTTTGGCACCGGTTACTCGTCACTGAGTTATTTACGCCAATTTCCTATTGATACCCTAAAAATAGACAGAAGCTTCGTGATGGATTTGGGGACTACCGATGGTGACGTGATCGTCAAAGCCATATTGAGCCTGAGCCACGCTCTGGGCCTGCGCATTGTTGCCGAAGGTGTGGAAACGATGGAGCAGGCTCAGTTTTTATGCGCCAACGGTTGCACGCTCCTACAAGGGTATTTGCTAGCTAAACCGCTAACGCTTGACCAGCTTGCTGACGTTGCGACTAAGGACTTCAGTGATCAACTCAGCGCGTCGTGAATGAATGCCATAAGAAAAGAGATTCAATGTCAATGCGCGCCTTCCTTTCGTTAGCGTGTGGCATCGCTGTCACCTGCTTCTCCTACGGCACTGACTCACCCCCACTGAGAGACGTACAAGTCCTATTACAAGGAAAGAACCTTACTGCTCTGGCAGCGCTCATTGATGATGTCGGTGGTACAGTCACCCATGAGCTGCCCATTGTTAGCGGCATGGGTGGAACGGTGTCAGAGCATGCCCTGCCTCGGCTTCGTGCACACTCAGCCGTGAATCATCTCACCGAAGATTTCAACCCAATAGTACTCAAGGAGCCTCGCGACTGTGCGATTGGTGGCGGGCTCGATATGGCCATCAGCCATAGCTCCGTAACGTGGTCAGTCTACAATTTTAGTACTGAAGATGAGCGCCTTGCTGCTATGAATTTGCAGTGGGCAGACACATTTGGCATGGCAGAAATAACCCTCAAGCACCCAGCAACAGGTAACACATTGACGGCATTTAACTGGCCGGCGAAAGAGTCAATGCCCAGCGACATTCTCCTGCCGCCTGGGATTACCGAGATTGGCCTCACCTTCAACACCGCCATTGAGCCGCCCACTCAAAATGACCTCGCTATTGAGTTGAGCCTAGCGAACTGCAGCACTAAGCTGCCAAAAGCCTATGAAAATAACCACGAGAACTATTACTTTCCTCAGGTGTCAGGCGCCGATTTATTGCACAAGGCAGGCATCACGGGCCGCGGGGTTGGCATCGCTATTATCGACTCTGGGTTGTGGGATACCCCTGCACTGACCACTGATGCCACTGGCTCACCTAGAGTGGCAGGGCATTACGATGCCCGTAGTGACCACGAGAATGGGCCTCTTGTCGACTTAGGTGGGCACGGGTCGCACATGGCGAGCATTATTGCCAATAGTTCATCAATAAGGTCTGCGGAAACGCCGCGCTTCCTAGGGATGGCGCCCAATGCATCGCTGGTTCCCATTACCACTTTTGACCCTAGGGGTGATGCAGATTTCATGGACATCATCCGCGCCATCCAATGGGCAGTCACCAATAAAGACCGATTAAATATTCGCGTGTTGAATATGTCGCTGTCAGCAACGCCGCAGGTGATGTATTGGGATGAGCCACTCAACCAGGCCATACTTAAAGCGTGGCAAGCGGGGATTCTAGTCGTCGCGGCTATGGGCAACGACGGCCCAGATTGGGGTACCGTCGGCTCCCCAGCTAATAATCCCTACGTATTATCGGTGGGTGCCGTTACTGATTCTTGGACAGCTGATACCAGAAATGATGACTATATCCCTGACTTCTCCTCTCGAGGTCCGACCCCCGCGGGGCATATAAAACCAGACGTGGTGGCCCCAGGGGGACATATCACCGGCGTCATACCTCGCGCGTCGCAACTGGCCAAAGAAAATCCAAATTACCTGTTGACGACGGGGGAATTTGTCTCCACCGGCAGCTCCCAAGCTGCCGCAGTTGTCTCCGGTATGGCTGCGCTGCTTTTACAAGCTGATCCGACGCTGAGCAATGACGACGTGAAATGTCTGATCACAACCAGTGCTGAACCGGCAATAAATAGAGATGGTCGTTTGGCCTACAGTCCTTTCACACAGGGCGCGGGCTATGCGAACGTGTCTAGAGCGCTGACACTGGGCTCAACCGACTGTCAGCAACAGGCGTTAGATATAGATGCGGCGGTGCGCGGTGAAGAGAAGTTAACGGGGCCTGCTGAAAGCACCGCCAATGGCAGCCCTACCCTACCCAATCTTGAGCAGATAGTGGCGAGTAAATCGCCGGAAAAAGGGATGAGTGGCCAAAGACGCTGGGGTGTGACAGAGCATTTAAAGCGTCTTAACGTAGAAACAGAGCAGCCTCAGAGCCATGACGTCCCCCTCGATTGGGGACACATCTATGAACGTGAGCGTAAGAAGATAGAGCACTTGAGTCGTCCAGAAATACCTAGTCCACAGCAATAACCACCCCATTTGTACTTTATTGGCCAGCTAACCCATTTGGGTAGTGTCATTGGTATCAGTCGCCGCCCTGCAGCCCTACAGTGGTCCCACAACGAACTAACAACCGTTAATTCGATCTCTGAACACATGAAGTGTCAGGGGAGAGTGAGGAACTAAAGATGAACTACTGCAAAACACTAATCAAACTAGCTGCAGCCATTAGTCTAGCCATACTAACCACTGGCGTTAATGCAGATGATCAATTGCGCGGTGCAATGACCGCTGTTAGCAATGTCGCTTCAGCTATAAGCGAAAAAGGCGACTACAGTAATTCTAAGTGGATCAACAAAAATGAGCAGCGTGGCAGCGTTGTTAACACCACCAAAGCAACCGGTAATACTTTTAAGTGGGCACAACGCTCTCGGCAAAATGGTGAGTTGACCGCGGCGGTTGATGCGGAGCAGTCAGCTTCACGCTGGGTGATGCGCAACGACGCTAGCCAATCAGCCTCACGATGGGTAATGCGTAACGACGCAAATCAATCAGCTTCACGCTGGGTGATGCGCAACGATGCTAGCCAATCAGCTTCACGATGGGTAATGCGCAGCCAACAAGAACTACAGCGATAACAAGTCTTGCTTTACTCGGCACCTTAGCTACCAGGCTCATTTATTGATGAGCCTGGCTGGCCACTCAAAACCCGCCAACTCTTAAGCAACAAAGCGCTTATAAACGCAGCTATTCTATATTCTCAAAAGTACTGTCAAACTACGCTACAATCACAAATTCGATTTGGCCACGAAATGCAGTATTCAATGAGAAAATTGTGCCTATTTCTTTGGGCTTTTTCCTTCCAGATAAGTGCGTCTCCTTACTCTCCAGATTTAATTTTTTGGCAGTCTCCTGCGGCAGAAAAATTGAGTCAAAGTATTGTCATAGACACATACCAGGACTCAACTGGCGCCTTATGGTTTTCCACTCAGGAGGGCCTAAACCGATATGATGGAAAGAAGGTAGAAACATATCAACCAAATATTATTTCGCGCGGAGGTATCGCACCCGGGCTAATACATGGGGTTCAGCAAGACAGTTATGGCCGGCTGTGGGTTGTCACCCAAACCACTATACAAGAGTTTATTCCTGAAACTCGCCAATTTAAGACACCAGATGCCTTCAAAAATACTCACGTCAATATCGATGATTTCGTTTTTGGGCCAAATGGCAATATTTGGATTTTGATCAAAGATAAAGTTGGTATATATATACCGACGACAGGCCAACTAATTATAAAAGCATTGCCATTAGCCAATACTCTAGGTCCGCCTGCCAATATCAAGCTCAATTTTTCAAACGAGGCCGGAATGCTAGCTGCGGTTGGCGGTGTTGGTCTATTCAGTATTTCCGTAGCCGGTAGCTCAATCGTCGCTAAAAAATTAGTATCTGATCAGGCACTAGACGAATCCCAACCGAATGTTTTGTACTCCACCCCTGATACAATTTGGATCGGCACCCTCAGGGCAGGATTATTCAAGGTAAATTTACTCGACGAATCAGTGACTCAGATACTCGCCGGGCCAAGTCAGCTAGACTTACCAAGCAATCAAATCATAGCTATACATTACGATGAAAATGGGCTGTGGGTAGGAACAGGCCGAGGACTCGCTATCTCAACCGATAGAGGGCGCACGTTTCATGTCTATTCCAACTTTAATTCTGGATTGAACGATGATCCGGTATACAGTATCTATAAGACGAGTGATCAAACCTATTGGATTGGTACATATTCCGGCCTAGCACAAGGACGAAAAAGCGTCACCCGCACAGTCTCTAAATTTAACAGCAACTTATTAGACAACACGATAAATGCTGTAGATGTGTCGAAGGACGGCACATTGTGGCTTGGGACAGAAAATGGAGCCAGCTTCCGTAGAGCCGGTGAAGCCGAATTCCAATTCGTTAACTCCACATCGCATCCAACTCTAGCTGATGACACCATTATGGCAATTTCTGCCACCAATGATTTGGTTTGGCTGGGTACTTTTGAAGGAGGTCTGTATCGTTATGAAGTCGAAAATAAAAAATTAACTCCAATCATTTTTGATCCCTCCTCCCTAAACGCTCTGCATGCGAGAGGCGTTACAGCACTACTCACTGTAAGAAATGGAATCTTAATTGTTGCTACGTATGGAGGCGGAGTTAGTGTTGTCTCTCCATCAGGAACTGTATTGCGAACTTTACGCGCACCGGGGGGCACCGACATCAGTGATACTGCATTTTCGCTGCTGGAAGATAAAAGCGGAGAAGTTTTAATAGGTCATGAAAAGGGAGTTGCCGTACTTTCTAACGACTACAAAGAGCTCCAACCACTAGAATTTGAGAGCCTTTTAACAAATAAAGTTTCGCAACCAGAAAATTTAAATATTGTTGCGCTTCAACATAGTTCGAACAATGATTTGTATGTAGGTACATTCCAAACTGGACTTTTCATCGTACGACGAAGTCCTCAAATGAAGGTAATTTCAGTATCTAACCTCTCAAGACAGCTGAAGCTTCCAAGCTTAAGTATCGCGGGCATTCAACCTGACTCTGCTGGCAACCTCTGGATATCTCACAATAAAGGTCTTTCACAAATTGAACCGGCAACGCTAAATATAAGGCATTACAACAGCAAATTCGGGTTAAGTAATACAGAATTTTATGTCGGCTCTTCTTCTCACATAAAAGGTGGCGCAGTATTTTTTGGTGG
>Ga0209223_10005868_pt1 | contig 10692 bp, 12 predicted proteins | sample COG_06_FD_184750 | JGI IMG/M metagenome (GOLD analysis project Ga0209223, IMG submission 184750) | Pelagic Microbial community sample from North Sea - COGITO 998_met_06 (SPAdes) (version 2) | ecosystem: Environmental > Aquatic > Marine > Neritic zone/Coastal water | place: Helgoland, sampling...
GATAATATCGACCATAATGGGCTCAATATTTGCGCCGGAGACACGCACAATACCGACACCACCGCGACCCGGCGGGGTGGCAATAGCAACAATGGTATCCAGATCGTTTTGCACTTTTCTCTCACTCAACTTATTTCAGAACGGGACAACTCAATCAAAAAAGGCCCTTGTGAGGGCCTTTTTTATTACTTTTTAACTGCTTTTTTTGATGACCCAGAGGATTTTTTCGAGGTCTCCAATTGCCGGTTAACATACCACTGCTGAAGCATCGATAGCAGGTTGTTTACCGTCCAGTAAAGAACCAGACCTGAAGGGAATATCATAAAGAAGAAGGTAAAGGCAATTGGCATAATTTTCATGACCATTGCCTGGGTTGGGTCTGTTGGCATCGGCTGCATTTTCTGCATCAACAGCATACTCGCGCCCATCACTAACGGCAGGATAAAGTAGGGGTCTTTAGCCGATAGATCAGCAATCCAGAAGATCCAGGGTGAATGTCTAATCTCAACACTCTCCAAAAGTACCCAGTAAAGGGACAGGAATACCGGCATCTGCAACAACATCGGGAAGCAACCGCCAGCGGGGTTAACCTTCTCCTTTTTATACAGCCCCATCAACTCCTGCGACATCTTTTGACGATCATCGCCATAAGTCTCTTTCAAACGCTCCATCTTTGGCTGTAGGCTACGCATTTTTGCCATAGACCGAAGGCTTGCCGCCGAGAGTGGGTAGAGCAGAAATTTGATACCAATAGTCAGAAGGATAATTGACCAACCCCAGTTACCGACAACCTCATGAATAAACTTCATGGCGGCGAATATTGGTTTGGCAAGCATCCACAAAAAACCATAATCAACGGTTAAGTCCAGGTACTCAGCTAGAGACTCAAGCTTTTCCTGATCTTTAGGGCCAACATAAAACTGCGCACTGTATTCAGCAGAGCTCCCCGCAGGAACAATAATCTTCTCACCGGTAAAACCAAACAGGTAAACATCTTGGCCAGACAATTTACGCAGACTGAAGCTGTTATTGTCATCAGTGGGTGGAATCCAAGCGCCTACAAAATAGTGCTGAACCATAGCCACCCAACCGCCTTTGATCTCAGCCTTAACCGAGTCGTCACTAATATCACCAAAATCATGCTTCGAGAAGTTCTTTTCCGGCTCTCTTAGAGCCGCACCTAGGTACGGCTGAACACCACCACTTGACTCAACTATCGGCTCATGGGAATCGCGTTTAATTTGACCGTAGAAAGTCGCTTCCCAGGATTCATAACCGTTATTCTCAATCAGATAGTTAACACCAATAACATATTCGTTCTCTGTGAAGCTAAAGCGTTTAACGATGGTGACGCCGTTTTGATCAAGCCTTAAATCTACATCTAGGTTTTGCTCCCCTGGCGTCAGGCTAAAGCTTGACTGAGTGACGCCATAAACTGGACGACCCTCTCTGGTATCAGTGCCGTTTTTACCAATCAAACCACTCTGGGCAATATATTCATTGTTCTTTGAGCGAGTTAGTAGAGTAAAAGGCTCGCCGCCATCATTTGCCATGCGAGTTAAATGCTTGAGCAATTTAACCTGAACAATATCGCCACCAAGAGTGTCGATAGTGACTTCAAAGGTATCGGTGGTAACAGTTACTAGACGGGTATCAACAGGCTTTTCAGCCACGGCAACGGGCGCCTCTAATAGTGAAGGCAGTTCTTCACTATAAGTAGCCTGTTGTTGAGGCGGTATAGTTGTCTCTGGAATAAGGATTTCTGCTTTAGCGACAGCGGTTCGTTGTTCAGCATCGCGAAGCTCGCTAAAGTTATTCCACTCGACAACCAACAACCATGCAACTAGACCAATTGCCGTAATATTTAGTGTTTTTTTCCAGTCCATTCTATTTAACTCAGTTTAATTTTTGTGAGGGATCAGCCTCATCCGATTTACCAGAATGTTCTACCGGTAGCACCGGATCGTAACCCCCTGAATGGAAAGGTTGGCATTTTACAACCCTACGCAACGTAAGATAACCCCCTTTGAAAATTCCGTAACGACTAAAAGCCTCTTCAGCATAATTAGAACAGCTTGGGTAGAACCTGCAGTTATTTCCCAATAGAGGGCTTAGAGCATATTGGTAGCCGCGAATAATGGCTATGGCTATTCTACGCATTGGTTTTTAACCCGCTGTTATTTGAGCTTTTTAAATCAGCATTGAGACGGGTGGTCAGTCTAACCCATGATTGCTGCAGCAGGGATGTCATTTCAGAAGAAGAGAGCTTATCAGCGTCTTTGCGGGCTAAAAAGATAACATCTAGCGCCACGGGCAATAGGTTATTGCGAAAAGTTTCACGTACTATTCGCTTCACCAGATTGCGGCCAACCGCGGTAGGAACGTTTTTCTTGCCGACAACTAAACCTAATCGAGACACATTAGTGCCGTTAGGTTTAGCTAAAATTAGATATTTTGGATGAGCAACTCGAACACTATTATTATCAAAAACCTCTTTATATTCAGAGGCTTTGAGTAATCGTCGATCTTTGCCGAAGGTTGCTATGGGCACTGGAAGCCCCTAAAGGTCTAGGCAGCTAAACGCTTACGGCCTTTGGCTCTTCGGCGATTCAAAATGGCACGGCCATTTTTAGTTGCCATACGAGATCTAAAACCGTGAGTGCGTTTACGCTTTAATACGCTTGGTTGAAATGTTCTTTTCATAACGTCAATTCCGAATTAATGTCTACTGTACCCATACAAAGTGCCATACTTAGACAATGAGTACCGTTCTAGGGCGCGGGAGTTTAATGAAAATCCCCCCTCAATTCAACGCTTTATTTAAAATACGGCTGCTAATTTAAGGTTATTTTTTAAATACAGCTTTATCACAAGAAATTCACAGGTTATACCCTAATAAAGCGGTAAAAAACGCAAAACGGCAAACGCTGTGGAAAACCCCGGTATAAACCAAACAATAATCCACAGAAAATCAGTGAAATTACAAAATTGCCGAAATCCGTGTTTTTTTGTACATATTCAAACAGAGTTGATAACCGCTTTAACTGAAACTAAACACTGTTTTATACAGAGCAAAAACCAATATAACCTGTTGATTAATATTGACTTTTAAGCCTTATCCCCAAAAAACAGGCTGCCTAATAACAATAACAATAATCTATATATACTATATATAGGTATATAAAGTTAATAAGTTAATTACTAATAAACAAATAAATGAAACATATTAAAAACGATAAATTCTAAAATAAGTTGCTTAAACTTTAATCAACCGCAAGTATAATGGCGTCCCTTAAATTTTAACCCTGTCGCAAATACTTATGCGTTACCCAGAATCTTTTGATGTGATCGTTGTTGGTGGTGGTCATGCTGGAACAGAAGCCTGTCTAGCGGCTGCACGTATGGGCTGTCGTACCCTGCTGCTTACTCATAATATCGAGACGCTCGGGCAGATGTCCTGTAATCCAGCGATTGGTGGAATTGGTAAAAGCCATCTGGTTAAAGAAATTGATGCTCTGGGTGGCGCTATGGCTCAAGCGACTGATCTTGGTGGTATTCAGTTTAGAGTGCTCAACTCGCGCAAGGGACCAGCCGTTAGAGCAACAAGGGCTCAAGCTGACCGTATTCGCTACAAAGCAGCCATACTGTCAATTTTGGAAAACCAACAGAATTTAACGATTTTTCAGCAGTCCGTTGATGACCTGTTTGTTGAAGGTGAAAGAGTTACAGGTGTTGTTACCCAGATGGGTCTTACCTTTTCAGCGAAAACTGTGGTGGTTACCGCTGGAACTTTTCTTGCCGGAAAGATCCACATCGGTATGCAGAACTATTCAGCCGGCCGCGCCGGTGATCCGCCTTCGATAAGTCTATCGGAGCGATTGAGATCACTACCGTTCAGAGTTGAGCGATTAAAAACTGGAACGCCACCGCGTATTGATGCCCGTTCAGTCGATTTCACTCATCTTCAGGAGCAGTGGGGTGATAAACCTGAGCCGGTGATGTCCTACCTGGGATCTGTAGATCAGCATCCTCAGCAAACCTGCTGTTGGATTACTTACACAAATAAAACAACCCACGAAATTATTCATCAGGGTTTGGATCGCTCACCGCTGTATACCGGCGTTATCGATGGTGTGGGCCCAAGGTACTGCCCTTCCATTGAAGATAAAATTGTGCGCTTTGCCGACAAGGATCAGCATCAGATATTTATTGAGCCTGAAGGGCTAAACACCTACGAACTCTACCCCAATGGAATTTCCACCAGCCTGCCCTTTGATGTGCAACTCGATCTGGTGCGTTCCATTCAGGGGTTTGAAAACGCCCATATCACCCGTCCCGGTTATGCGATTGAGTATGATTATTTTAATCCTCAGGATCTGAAATACTCTCTTGAGACCAAAGCGATTAACGGATTGTTTTTTGCTGGGCAGATAAACGGCACCACCGGTTACGAAGAAGCTGCGGCGCAGGGCTTGTTGGCCGGCACCAATGCCGCGCTGCAAGTTCAGGAAAAGGACAGTTGGTGTCCGGGGCGAGATACTGCCTACACCGGAGTACTGGTTGATGACCTGATCAGTATGGGTACTCAGGAACCCTACAGAATGTTTACCAGTCGTGCGGAATATAGATTATTACTTCGCGAAGATAACGCCGATATGCGCTTGACCGAAAAAGGCCGTGAGCTGGGTTTGGTTGATGATGAGCGCTGGCGTCAGTTTAGTGAAAAACGTGAAGCGATTGAGGTCGAACAGCAGCGCTTAAAAAATACCTGGGTACAGCCCGGTAGCAGTGTCGCAGAAAAGCTGTCAGCTCATATCGAAAATAAACTCGCCCATGAGTACTGCCTGTACGATTTACTTAAGCGCCCAGAGCTAAATTATAAAATTCTCGGTAGCCTCTACCCGGAGCACAAGGTTGAGCAAAGTATTGCTGAGCAGGTTGAGGTCGATGCCAAGTATTCCGGTTATATCAATCGACAGCAGGATGAAGTTGATCGATTAAAACGCCATGAAAAAACCCGTATTCCAGAGGGCTTCAACTATCAGGCGATCAGCGGTCTATCGAATGAGATTAAGCAAAAGCTCAGCGAGGCAACCCCTGAAACTCTGGCCCGTGCGAGCAGAATTCCTGGTGTTACACCGGCGGCTATTTCATTGTTGATTGTGCAGTTGAAAAAACATGTCGCGTAATTTCAAATCTGAACCGGCACTGCGAGCACAGCTCGAAAAAGGCTTAGAAGAACTGGGCCTAGAGTGCAGTGCTCATCAGGTCGAGCAGCTGCTAGATTATCTGAGTTTGCTGGTTACCTGGAATAGCGCCTATAACCTGACGGCTATTCGCGAACCAGAGCGAATGATTGCACTGCATATTTTGGATAGTCTGGCTATTCTCCCCTACGTGACTGGCGATAATTTGATTGATGTTGGCACTGGTCCCGGTTTGCCAGGCATACCCTTGGCGATTATGTGCCCAGAGAAAACCTTTAAGTTGCTAGATAGCAATGGCAAAAAAACACGATTCCTGTTTCATGCCCGCTGCCAGTTAAAGCTGCAAAATCTGACTGAAGTTCAATCCAGAGTCGAACAATTTATCCCTGAGAATACCTACGATACGGTATTGAGCAGAGCGTTTACCTCCGTGGCTGAAATGGTTGATAAGTGCAAACACCTGCTCAATGCTGATGGGCACTTTTTGGCCATGAAAGGAAAATTTCCTCAATCAGAGTTGAGCCTGCTGGAGAAAGACTATAAGGTCGATGTTTCCCATCGTCTGGTGGTGCCAGATGTTGAGGGTGAACGGCATCTGATTGAAATCAGCAAAGCTACAACATAAGAAAACTAAAGCATAAAAAGGTCAGAGCATTGTCGAGAATCATCTCAATAGCTAATCAGAAAGGCGGTGTGGGTAAAACTACCACCAGTGTGAATCTGGCCGCCTCTCTTGCCGCTTACAAACAGCGTGTTTTATTGATTGATCTCGATCCTCAAGGCAATGCCACCATGGGTGCTGGAATTGACAAGCACCATTGCAAAACCTCTGTTTACGATGTATTAACCGAAAAAGAAGCGATTGAAAAAGTCATCGTTAGTTGTGATAAAGCTAAGATTCATCTGTTGCCCGCCAACGGTGATCTGGTCGCTGCCGAAGTGGAATTGATGCAAGAGATCGGTCGCGAAACCCGTCTGCGTCATGCGCTTCAGCGAATCGATGGCGAATATGACTATGTAATTATTGACTGCCCGCCCTCACTGAATATGCTCACAGTAAACGCCTTGGTGGCTAGTGATAGCGTGATTATTCCCATGCAGTGTGAGTACTACGCACTCGAAGGACTTTCAGCGCTCAATAACACTATCAAGCAAATTGCCAAGCTAATTAACCCCAAGCTTAAAATCGAAGGTATTCTGCGCACCATGTACGATCCTCGCAGTAGCCTAACCAATGCGGTATCTGCGCAGTTGCGAAAATATTTCGGCAACCGTGTCTACCGTGTCAGTATTCCGCGCAATATCAGACTTGCGGAAGCGCCCAGTCACGGCTTGCCGGCACTAATGTACGATCGAAACTCAAAAGGCTCAGTTGCTTATCTGGCGCTTGCCGGAGAAATTATCCGACAGGCAAAAGACAAGAGCGAAGAGCAACAACAAGCGGATGCAGGACAATAAGCGATGAGTGTAAAACGACAGAGCCTCGGCAAAGGATTGGACGCGTTACTGGGAATGGCTGATGAGATCGAGCTTGATGGTCAGGGTCCAGCGGGTGGCGCATCCAAAGAGGGTCAACTGCTTGACCTTGCTGTCGAGTTTTTGCAGCGCGGTAAGTATCAACCGCGCCGCGATATGAATGCTGAGGCTCTCGAAGAGTTAGCCAGTTCAATTCGCACTCAGGGTGTTATGCAGCCGCTGATAGTGCGCAAGATTGATAATGAGGAGTATGAGATTATTGCCGGCGAACGCCGCTGGCGTGCTGCTCAGCAGGCTGGTCTGGATGTGGTTCCGGTTATTGTGCGTGAGGTTTCCGATGAAGCGGCCATTGCCATGGCGCTTATCGAAAATATCCAGCGCGAAGATTTAAATGCGATGGAAGAGAGTTTGGCGCTGATTCGCCTGCAACAAGAATTCCAGCTAACTCAACAGCAGGTAGCCGATGCGGTGGGTAAATCGCGCTCTGCGGTGACCAACTTGATGCGCCTTGCCAGCCTTGAGCCTGAGGTTCAGCAATTACTCGAACGCGGCGATCTCGAGCTTGGCCATGCAAAATGCCTGTTGGCTTTAGAGGGTGCCAAGCAAATTAATGCCGCCAGAACCGTTGGCAGTGTCAATATGACAGTGCGTCAAACCGAGGCATTAATTAAAAAAATTCTATCTGGAGTTTCAGGCAAGCCCACTTCCGAGGTTAGTAACAGTCCGGACATCAAACATTTGGAAGACCAGATCTCTGAAAAAATTGGTGCGCCGGTTCTGATACAACACGGCGCCAAAGGGGCTGGCAGGTTAATTTTAAAATATAACAGCGTCGATGAACTCGACGGTATTCTCGCCCATATAAAATAATTGCCCAAAAACTGTTTTAGCGGCAAAAAAATTTCCACGATATACGTTGTTTAGCGTGTTGAATATCAACAGCACTATACCTATAATGCGCACCCGTCGGACATAGGCCACTAATTTGTCTGGCAGGGCCGGAGAAAAGGTGTCGACCACGTATGACGACCATTTCATTACCACCAGTTAAAAGAGTCGCGCTTTACCAGATAGCCTTATTGCTACCTGCCTGCGCAGTCTTTTTGTTGTGGAGTTCCGTGTTAGCTTACTCTGTGTTGATTGGCGGATTGATTCAAATTTGCCCGCAGGCCTGGTTTGCACGACAAGCGTTTCGATACGCCGGCGCAAGAAACGTACAGTCCATTGTGCGAGCAATGTACTGGGGAGAAACCGGAAAGATTGTTTTAACCACCGTGTTATTTACAGTCAGCTTTGTAATGGTTACGCCATTATCTATAGGCGCCGTGTTTGCTTCCTTTGTAGCAATGATTTTGGTGCAGTATTTAGCAGTAATCATCTTACTGAAATACTGACGCCGTATAAGTTAACGACCTAACTAGTTGAGAGTGACAGATGGCAGGTGGAAACCCCGCAAGCACAACTGAGTATATCCAGCACCATTTAACCAATTTGGTTTATGGAAAGTTGCCGGAAGGATACGAGCGCCACACCGATCACGGTGTTGAGGTGCTTCAAGCTGATACCTGGACTATGGCTCATGGCGGCCAAGAAGCGACAGATATGGGCTTCTGGGCTATTCACGTAGATTCAATGTTCTGGTCGATTGGTCTGGGTTCGCTGTTTTGTTGGATGTTCCTGCGAGCGGCCAAAAAAGCCCACACCGGTGTTCCCGCTGGCTGGTTAAACTTTGTTGAAATGATTGTCGATTTTATCGATGGCGCCGTAAAAGACAGTTTTCATGGTCGCAACAAAATGGTCGCCCCTCTGGCGCTGACCATTTTTGTCTGGGTATTCCTGATGAACTTTATGGATCTGCTGCCGGTTGATTTGATACCAGAGCTGCTGATGCTCGCCGGTGTTCCCTACCAGAAAATTGTTCCCTCAACCGATCCCAATATCACGCTGGGTATGGCGTTGGGTGTATTTGTGTTGATGCTTTACTACTCCTTCAAGATTAAGGGTACCGGCTTTATTAAAGAGCTGACGATGCACCCGTTTAATCACTGGGGCTTTATTCCAGTAAACCTATTTATGGAAACTGTTGGTCTATTGGCCAAACCGTTCTCACTGGGTTTACGACTGTTCGGCAACATGTATGCCGGCGAAATGATTTTTATCCTGATTGCAACGATGTTTGCAGCGGGCGCAGGAGCCGGCTTTGTGTCCGGCGGTCTGCATGCAGAACTCTTTGGCGAACAAACCAGTGGTTATTTCTGGCTAGTGATCTTTTTGCTGGTTACCGGTGTATGTTGGTTGAATCTCAAAGGGAAAGTATCTACGGGTAAAACAGTTTTGTTGTGTATGGCCTTTATGGCTATCGGCGGCGGTCTGTTTGCTCTGGGTGGAGGGTTAATGCAATGGGGCTGGGCGGTATTCCATATTCTGGTCATTACCCTGCAAGCATTTATTTTCATGGTTCTTACGGTCGTCTATCTTAGTATGGCGCACGAAGACCACTAAATTTTTTATTAATTTTTTAAATGACTGAAATCAGGAGTCTACGATGGAACTAGTAATTATTGCTGCGGCAATTATGCTCGGATTGGGCGCGTTAGGAGCAGCAGTTGGTATGGGTCTGCTAGGTGGAAAGTTGATCGAAGCAACAGCTCGTCAGCCAGAACTTGGACCTATGCTTCAGGGCAAGATGTTCCTGCTAGCTGGTTTGATTGATGCTGTGCCAATTATTGGTGTTGGTATCGCGATGTACTTGATCTTTGTTGTTGCTCCAGGTGTTGGCGCATAACTGTTAAGTAAAAGATAAGTAGAAGAGTTTTAGCAAAGCCCGAAATTAAGAATCTTTTAACGGAAAGCTTTGCTAGAAATTTTTAATCCACTCTTTAATGAGGTGATGGCGTGAATATTAATCTAACGCTTTTTGGTCAAATGGTAACCTTTGCATTCTTCGTGTGGTTTTGCATGAAGTTTGTTTGGCCAGTCATTATTGACTCAATGGAAGAGCGACAGAAGAAAATCGCCGATGGACTTGATGCAGCTGATCGTGCCCTGCGAGATCTTGAACTGGCTCAGAGCAAAGCGACTGACCAGATGAAAGATGCTAAACAGAAAGCGGCTGGCATTATTGATCAAGCCAACAAGCGCGCTGGTCAGATTGTTGATGAAGCGAAAAATCAAGCTCGAACTGAAGGTGACCGCATTAAAGTGGCTGCTGAAGCCGAGATTGAACAAGAGATAAATCGTGCTAAAGAAGAGTTGCGTGCCTCCGTGGCAGGCTTGGCTCTCGCTGGTGCAGAGAAAGTTCTTGAAGCTTCAATCGATGAGAAGGCTAATCGCTCGCTAGTTGATAAATTAGCAGCGCAGCTTTAAACGAGGTTAATCATGGCAGAATTAAGCACATTAGCCCGACCCTATGCCAGAGCAGCGTTTGAATATGCTGCCCAGGCGGGTGAGTTGCAGAGTTGGTCGGAGAGCTTATCTACCGCGGGATCTGTTGCACAACAATCCAACGTCGTTGATTTGTTAAGTTCGCCCAGCGTCACTGCGCAACAGCAGGCAACTGCGTTGATCGAAATTTGTGGTGATGCGCTCGACGAAAAGGGTCAGAACTTTTTGACCGTCTTGTCCGAGAATCACAGGCTGCAACTGTTGCCGGAGATTTCTCTCCAGTTCGACATTCTAAAAGCCAATCGTGAAAAGTCGGTTGATGTCGAGTTGATAGCAGCACATGAGTTAGATGCGGAACAGCAGCAGAAACTCAGTGAAGCATTGAGCGCAAAACTAGAACGTAAAGTAAACATGCAGGTTAGTTTAGATAAGAGCCTGCTGGGTGGTGCGGTAATACGTGCCGGAGACCTCGTCATTGACGGGTCTATTCGTGGCCGTTTGGCCAAACTCGCTGAGTCATTACACTCCTAAGGATTTGAGGCCTAAGCATGCAGCAACTGAATCCATCAGAAATTAGCGAAATTATTAAGGGTCGTATCGACAACCTTAATGTTTCGTCAGAAGC
>Ga0209223_10005869_pt1 | contig 10692 bp, 14 predicted proteins | sample COG_06_FD_184750 | JGI IMG/M metagenome (GOLD analysis project Ga0209223, IMG submission 184750) | Pelagic Microbial community sample from North Sea - COGITO 998_met_06 (SPAdes) (version 2) | ecosystem: Environmental > Aquatic > Marine > Neritic zone/Coastal water | place: Helgoland, sampling...
GAAAGGTAGATGTAAGTTTTGTTCATCTGGTGTAGTGTTTGTTCACAAAGTATATACACCTGACTTTATAATAGGTTCAATTATAGTAGAAGCAAAAGGTAGATTCACTTCAGTTGACAGAACTAAGATGGCTCAAGTGGTAAAAGAGAATCCAAGCCTTGACATTCGTATGTTGTTTATGCGTGACCAGTGGATTACCAAAAGAAAAAAGAAAAGATATTCTGATTGGTGTAACGATTATGGTATTAAATTTGCTTTTGGTACAGCATTACCTAAAGATTGGTTAAAGGAGTCAAGAAAATGATGGATACACTTTATTGCATTTCCTGCGGTACTTGTAATCCTGAGTACAGAATAATTAAAGGAATGAAGTCCTGCAAGATTTGTAGAGATGGTGCTGTACTGACTGTCAATGAGATGATAGATGTTATTAATGACCTACAAGTACAAGGGTTATTACCTAACAATTTCTTGAGTGACAGAGTAGAGCAACAGTTTCAACGAGGGGAGATAGATTTTGATGATGACCTCCTATCCGTTGAACAAGCGATAGCATTAGAAGATGCTATGCGTGATATGTACGACATAGATGAGGAGCGTTAGTGGAACAATTAAAACTGTTTTCAAATGATAGGGTAGTTAGTTGGTTTAGTTGTGGGGCAGCAAGCTCTTACGCTACTTATCTTGCTCATAAAAAATATGGTAGTAGGTTAGAAGCTGTTTACTGTCGTGTTAGAGAAGAACACCCAGATAATATGCAGTTGGTTAAAGACTACCAAGTTGCAACTGGCATACCAATTAAAGTTATTGGTGATAAATCAATGGACTATTCCATTTACAATGTGTTTAGAAAAAGAAAGTTTATTAAAGGTGCACAAGGTGCACCATGTACAATGATTTTAAAGAAAGACCAAAGAAAAAAATATCAAAAAAAAGGTGATGTTCAAGTTTTTGGTTATACTGTTGAAGAACAAAATAGGGTTGATAGATTTATTGATTCTAATAACGAAGTAGATACAGATTTTATATTAGTAAATAATGAGATTACTAAAAAACAATGTTTAGATTGGTTTACATCAACAGGGTTAAAACTACCTCGTATGTATGAACTGGGTTATTCAAATAATAATTGTATAGGTTGTGTTAAGGGTGGTATGGGTTATTGGAACGCTATAAGAAAAGATTTTCCAAAACACTTTAACAAAATGGCAAAGCTAGAAAGAGAAATAGGACATTCAGTAAACAAAGATAAGGAAGGTGCAGTATACCTTGATGAACTAGACCCTAACAGGGGAAACTTTATTCGTGATTTACCAGAAGATTGTGGATTTACTTGTGAGTGGGAGAAAGTTAATATGGACTTGATTTAATGCAAATAATAACTTTATTGTTTTTGTCTTTTTTACAAAGTGTAACATTTACCATGTCATCGAGAGCAAGAAACAGAAGTAATTATAAATACAATTTGTTCTGTACTGTAGTTAGTAACTCAGTATGGTTCTTAACACTTAGGGAGGTAGTGCTAGACCCTTCTTTAACACTGTTAGTTCCTTACATAGTTGGAGCAGGTTTTGGAACTTTACTAGGAACAAAAGTATCAATATTAATAGAACATAAGATTGGAGCAAAAGCAGATGAAAATATGCGTGATACCAGATACACAGGTTAAGCCTGATGTACCACTAGACCACTTGCTGTACGCAGGTAGGTACATAGCATCTAAGAAACCAGATGTTATTGTAATGATAGGTGATTGGTGGGATATGGAATCTCTCTGTTCATACGATAAAGGCAAAGCATCTTTTGAAGGCAGGAGATACAAGAAGGATATAGACGCAGGTAACTTGGCTATGGACTTGTTCTTACAACCTATCAAAACAGAGCGTGAGAGATTAAAGGTAAACAAGAAGAAGCAGTGGAAGCCTAGAATGGTATTTACCATTGGTAACCACGAGCAAAGGATTGAAAGAGCTATTGAGAACGATTGTATTCTAGAAGATACTATTGGTTATCAGGACTTAAACCTTAGTGATTGGGAAGTGTACGATTACCTAAAGCCTGTGGTTATAGAGGGCATTGCGTTTGCACATTTTTTCACTACTGGGGTTATGGGTAGACCTTGTTCATCAGCACGAGCCATGTTGCAAAAAAAATTAATGTCGACTGTTATGGGACACGTTCAGCAACGCGATATCGCTTATGCACAAAAAGCAGACAACACTAGGATCACAGGGTTGTTTGCTGGTATGTTTACTCAACATGATGAGGCATATTTAGGCAATCAAGGTAACAGTGCTTGGAATGGGATTTGGATGTTAAATGAAGTCAACAATGGTCAGTTCGATGAACTACCTGTTTCACTTAATTATTTAAAGAATAAGTATGGAGGATAAAATGACTAAAGTGGTTAAAGGTGTTAGCAGCTTTCAGTGGGGTGGAGATCACTATAGAAAACTACCTATCCAAGTATGGGATTTTATTGCTGCTAACAAACTAGATTATTTCCAAGGTAATGTAGTTAAATATGTATCAAGATACAAAGAGAAAAATGGCTTAGAAGATTTAAAGAAAGCTAAACATTACATAGATAAAATTATTGAAAACGACTATACGGAGTACGAAAAATGAATCAGTATCAGCAGTACATAGCACTCAGCAGGTATGCTAGATGGATACCTGAGCTAAACAGAAGGGAAACTTGGAAGGAAACAGTCAATCGATATATGACTAATGTTGTATCTGATAAAGTAAGTAAAGATACTTACAAGCAACTAGAAGATGCAATCTACAATCTAAATGTCATGCCAAGTATGCGAGCAATGATGACCGCTGGAGCTGCTATGCAGCGTGATAACACATGTTCTTACAACTGTAGCTACTTAGCAGTAGATGACCCCAAAGCATTTGATGAGGCTGCTTTTATTTTATTATGTGGTACAGGTGTGGGATTTAGTGTAGAGCGTCAGTACATTAGTAAGCTACCAGAAGTACCAGATGAGCTATACAAGAGCGATACTACTATAGTGGTTAGTGATAGTAAGGAAGGGTGGGCTAAAGCCCTTAGACAGCTAATCTCGCTGTTGTATGCAGGTGAAATACCAAAATGGGATACACACAAGGTACGACCAGCTGGTGCTAAGTTAAAAACATTTGGTGGTAGGGCATCTGGTGCTGAACCACTAGAGGATTTGTTTAGGTTTACTTGTGAAACATTTGAAGCAGCAAAAGGTAAGAAGCTATCTAGTATACAATCTCATGACTTGATGTGTAAAATTGGGGAAGTGGTCGTGGTCGGTGGTGTTAGAAGGTCAGCTATGATCTCCTTGTCTAACCTATCTGATGATCGTATGCGTCATGCTAAATCAGGTGATTGGTTTGTCTTAGACCCACAACGAGGATTAGCTAATAACTCAGTGTCGTATACAGAGAGACCTGACATGGAAACATTCATGCGTGAATGGCTTGCACTAGTTGAGTCTAAGTCTGGTGAGCGTGGTATCTTCTCTAGGGTTGCATCTAAGAAGCAAGCAGCTAAGAATGGTAGACGAGAGCCTGACCATGAGTTTGGTACTAACCCTTGCTCTGAGATTATTTTAAGACCTAATCAGTTCTGTAATTTAACAGAGGTTGTAGTTAGGAATGATGATGACCTTGATACTTTAACTAACAAGACAAGATTAGCTACTATCTTAGGTACTATTCAGGCTACTTATACTAAGTTCCCTTACCTCAGAAAAATATGGCAACGAAATACAGAAGAAGAAAGATTGCTTGGTGTTAGTATGACAGGGATAATGGATAACAAGTTAGTATCTACAAGTAAAGATGCTAAAGAAATATTGGAGCAACTAAGAGATGTTTCTATACAAACTAATAAAGAATTTAGTAAAAGATTGGGGATTCCACAATCTGCTGCTATTACTTGTGTTAAGCCCTCTGGTACTGTTAGCCAACTTGTTGATGCTTCTAGCGGCATTCATACTAGACATAGCCAGTTTTATATACGGACAGTTAGAGGTGACAACAAAGACCCCCTCACAAGATTCTTAATAGACAGTGGAGTTCCAGCAGAACCCTGTGTGATGAAGCCCGATAGTACAATGGTTTTTAGCTTCCCTGTTAAAGCCCCTAAGGGGTGTGTGACTAGAGATGACTTAAATGCTATTGAACAACTAGAAGTCTGGTTGATGTATCAAAGACATTGGTGTGAACATAAGCCCTCAGTTACTATTACTGTACGAGAGCATGAGTGGTTAGAGGTAGGAGCATGGGTGTTTAAAAACTTTGATGAAATGAGTGGTGTATCATTCCTTCCTCATAGCGATCACTCGTACAAACAAGCACCCTATCAGGAGATAGAACAAGACGAATACAAAGAACTTAATAAGTTGATGCCAAAAAATATTGATTGGGAGAAACTATCTGAGTATGAGGTAGAAGATACTACTGTTGGTTCACAGACTTTAGCTTGTTCTGGTGATAGTTGTGAGATTGTAGATATAGGAGCATAAAGAAAAGGGGGCAATTAAGCCCCCTCTTTTTTTAGTACCCTTTAGGTTTTGACTTCTTCTTCTTCTTCATCATACACTCCTTTTGGCTTTTAGTTTAGCTTTCTTACTTAGGTCTTTAAAATGATATAGCTTTACTGAGGTTTTAGTATGGCTTTTATTACTGTGTAAATCACCATTAGGCATCTTGTGTGTATTACCTGCAAACAAAGTACCATCTTTTTTATAATGTTTTTGGTTCTTCATACTGTTGTTTTCCTTTTCTTTTTAGGAAAACCAGCCTTCATATTTGCAAAAGCCGCAGGTGAGATTGTTGATTTCTTTTTAGATCTGCTTGTACCTTTCTTTTTTCTTGCGTTAATATTAGCGTACAATCCTCTAGTCATATAAACTCCTTGTTACCATTTAGTTTTGTTAGCCCAGTAAGCTGCTGAACATTTACCTTTGGCTATGTTCTTAGCGTGCCTAGCTTTAAATGATTTTCGTTTAGCTTTCATTCTATCTGACTCACCAGCTTTAGGCTTACCAGCAGTCTTAGCACCTTGTTGTCCAAACCTAATAGTCTTAGGCTTACCATCACACATAGCTACAACTACATGAGATTTAGTAGGGTGGTTGGGTGTACGCTTTGGTTTGTTATAACCTGATACACCTATTCGTTTTAAGATAGAATCTTTAGGCATTTTATTCTTTTTCCTCTGGAGCAACTCTATATTCTAGGTTATCTAGTAGTTGATACAATGCCCTTGTTTGTGCGTTACTATTAAAAGGTTCTGCTGTTATTTTATCCCATTGTGGTTGATATTTTGGATCAAACATAGTGTCAGCAAGTGATAATACCCTTTCCCTAACAGAAGCACGACCCCCAGAAAACACTTGTGCAGCGTCAGCAGCATTGTTTGTAAAAAAAGTTCTTATTAGTTTAGTGGTGTTATTAATAGTTTTAGCTATTGCACCCCCTTTTTCTATTTCTTTTGATACTGCTAACTTTGATTCTGTATCAGAGCCTTTATCCCTACCCAGCTTTGCTCTATTAAGTGCTACATCTAAGAAATTAAGTTTTTTCTCAGCAGGAGTTCCTTTAACAGCTTCTCGCATTAGTGCAGCAGACTTTCTGTTTTGACCAAATATAGCTGTATGAACCTCTTTAGGTACATTACTAAAAGCATCACTTTCAGGTTTAAGTTTGCCCAAATTACTGTCTATGTTACCCCTGATAAGATCCCTCCAAGCTTGTGGGTCTACAGCTATAATTTCTTTTTTTAACTCTTTAAATGCTTTGGGTGTTGTCTTTTCTGGATTAAACACAAGTTTATAAACATTAGTTTTATCTTGTTCTTTTGTAATTTTAGACAGTTTTCCTAGTAAAGTGTTTTCAAGTGCCTCTATTTTTTTAGACTCTGCTTGATAGACCTTGTTTGCTGCCTTGTACAGTGGGTTACTATCTTCAATACTTTTTCTTAGCCTTAGTGATACACCCTTTAAACGTACTGACGCAGGGTTGCCAGCAAGTGCTTTAATAGCATCATCCATCTCCTCTTTAATAGTTTTTAGTTTTAAATAATCACCACCAGCATCTTGTATTTTTACGACATAGGGTTCTAGTGCTTCTTTAACAGCACTACCATATTTGTTTGATACATTTTCTAACTCTTTTACAACAGAGCCTGTGTTCACTGGTTTAGGGTTTTTTTCAGCCCTCTTATAAACTGAAGTAGAATTAACTCTTTTTGCAACTTTTTGGTTATTTATTATCTTCCTTGATGCACCTATTATAGAATCGGGTGCTGTAAGAGATGCTTCTGCATTTGTAGATACACTGCTTGAAAAACGATCAGCCGCTTCTTCTACCTGTTTATTTTGTTGTTCAATAGCCCTTCTAGCAACTGGAGCACCTTCTCTTTTTGTTTTGAGATAGCCCACCCTTGCAAGGTCATACTCATCCGATGTTTTTTGTGCTGGAAATAGATCAATACCAGTAGAACCCTGTGCTAATTCACCCTCTTTAAAAGCCTGTTTTGCAGCGTTAGTATCTTCAAGGTTATTCATGTTATAGATTTTGTTTTTACTATCAGCAACATATTTAAGACCCCTGTTAAAAATTTCTCCAAGACCCCCAAAACTACCAGAAAGGACTATATCTAATGGTCTAATGTCTTTCATACCCTGACTTGTTTGAATAGCTTGCATACCAACTTCAGCTATTGTTGGTACTAACGCAGCCCTTAATAAACTAACACCCTCACTAACTGGTTTAACCTTTCGACCTATTAGTTCTGTTCCTATAAAACCTGCCGTAGTTCCTAAAACACTACGAACATCCTCTGACGATAAACCAGCTGCGTTTAGAACACTTTTTTCTACACTTCCATCTTGGTTTTGTAGATTAACAATGGTGTATTCTCCATTACCTACATCCTCAAACGATACCCTATCTTTGTACTGTTCTTTAATAATATCTTTTTTTGTTTTATCATCAAAAGATAAAGAGCGAGCTACATCTTTTATAAAAGACCTATCGTCTGGTCTAATTGTTGAACCAAATTCTGGCAAACCTTGTAGTTGTGGATAAGAACTTTCGGCTGTTGAACCTGTTACAGTACCACTAATATCCCCAGCTACATCAGCAACAAAATCACCTACACCAGAAACCATACCCCCAAGACTATATGAGGTACTATCTTCTGATTTAGTTGATAAATTACTAAAACCTGCCTTTATTATATCGTCTGTGCTATCTTCTTTTGAGGTATTAGGATTACTAGAATCTTGTTTATTAAAATTACTAAAACCTGCTGTTGTTATAGCATCTATATCAGCTTTTGTTGTCATAAAATATCCAAAGTTGTTATATTATGTTGATTGGTCTGGTACATAAGAATTTGCTTTTGCTTGTTTCCATGCTTTGTGTATATCTTCTTTTTTATAATTTCCTGCTTTCTCAGCATTTTTTTCAAACTCCCAATAAAATATAGGCACTACCGCACCTTTGGGTTTATAAGAGTCAATAGCAGTAGGTTTACTTTTTTCATATTTCTTATAAGCCTTAAAAGCCCCACTCAAATCTTTTGCATCAGGGTTATCATCTATCCATTTATCTAAAAAATCTTGTTTTTCAATTTGAGCTTTGGCTAATCCTGACGAAAAGGCAACTATAAACCTGTTTGAATCTGATGTGTTTGTTAAACTAGCAAGTGCTTGTCTAGCTCTTTTAGCATCTTCATCAGTCTGCGGCCCAGTAGCGTTTTGCAGTATTTCATTTAATAATGTAGTTTGTATGCTTTCAAAAGCCTGATTAAAAGTGGCTCGATCTTCGTAGTCACCAATACCAATCTGTCCAAGTAAGTTAGAATATACGTTACTAAAATGGTTCTTAAAACCAGTGTCTTGACCAAACTTTTCGTCAGTTACTAATTCGTACATTTGATTTAATTGCTGTAGTTTTGTACTTGCTTTATCAGAAGCTTCCCCACTGCTCTGATACTTCTTATCGTACAGTTTTGCTCTAGCTCCTGTAACTGGTGGAGCATCTGTTTTTAAAGCAACCTGTCTAATAAATTTATTATACGCATCAGTGCCTTCTTCTAACCCCTGCTCTGATGCCATTATAGCTGCACTAGATCGTTTAACATTATTAGCACCAGCAGATTGTAGAATTTTTAACCCATCTGCCGACCTACCATTTTTAATTAGAAAGTTTCCAACTTCTAGTAACTTATCTTGTGCTGAAGCGTCTGGCATACTAGCAAGTTTTTGATCTAGTTCTCTTTGTAAATCAACATTTTCTTGTGCCTGTTTATCAGCTTTACTAGGTAAAAACTTTTTTTGAAAAGGTTTAAAAAACCCCTCACCTACTTCAAAACCTAAATCTCTACCTAAACTGGTGGGTCGATTTGAACCTGTCATAGCCATTGCTTGCATACGATTATTTATTTGGGCTTGTTCATAATCAACCTGTTCTTGTTGTTCTGGTGTCAAACCAAAAAAACTTTGCCTGATAGGGCTTTTGTAGTTGCCCAAAGCACCGCCCATATTTAAGCTGTTTGATAACATTTGTTGTTTAAGGGCTTCTCTTGATGCCATTGTTTTATCCTCAATAAGTGTTGTGTTTAAAGTAGTGGTGGTATGCCGAAAGTCATCATTCCCATGTTAGCAGCAGTTTTCCACCAATCGTCACTGTCTAAACCACCACCATCATTATTACTTATAGGGTTTTGAAAACCCCCTTGATTATTAAATAGGTTAAAAGTATCCATACTAAAACCTCCTCCTCCTGCACCATCAGGGGGATTCTTAAATACGTCTAAGAACCCCCCATCTAAAAACCCAAATCTAACAAGTCTGGATTACTCCCTCCTAAATTTAAAGAGTTTGTAAATGAGGGACTAGTATTACCACTATTAGGGCTACTAAACATACCTATAATCTTGTTTGCACCAAAATCTGCTAAAGGGTTTGCAAAAGATGAAACTGCACTTGATAAAACCCCACCTAACAAACCACCATCACCAGAAGTTGCTTTAGTACCAGCATTAGCTAAAGAAGCACCACCTTGTGCAGATAGACCTTGTGCTCTAGACCTAGCCTCTTCAACACTAAGACCACGATTAATTAAGGCATCTTCCAGATTAACAATATCTCCAAATGCACCAAGAGTTCCTTGAAATCCACCCAATAGGTTTTGAGCTTGTAGTTGTTGTTGTTGCTCATTAGTTAAGAATCCTTGTAAGGCTTGATTATATGCTTGTTGTTGCTCTTGTTGTGCTTGTAATCTTGATTTACTACTTAAATCAGCTAAAGCCCTAGCTTGTGCTAAACCTAATCCGTAGGCATCTGGTTGAACCATGCCAGTTCCAGCACCAGCACCTGCTGTTTCTCCTGCTAGTTGTAATCCTAATCTACCACTACCAAACAAATCAGATTGTAGTTCTTGTCTTTGTCGCTCTAATGATGGCTCAAGCAAAGCAGACTGTGTTCTAAATATGTCAGCAGCCCTTTGTTCACCACTATCGACACCACCAAAGAGAGGTAGTCGTCTACCAGCCTGTGTTGCAAAACTCTCTAAAAAAGGTTGTGGGTAAGGTAGTGCTGCTTGACCTATATTTATTAAAGTTGGGTCAATTTGTGACTCTACATTAAACCCATAAGAACCAACAGGTTTACCAGTAGTAGTACCTATCTGACTTGTATAAGTGTAAGGTTGAAACTGTGCTCCTTTGTAAGGTTGTGCTGGTTTGGCTTTACTACCCCCACCACCTAAAACTTTACCCATTATCATTTACTCCTTTAACAAAGATTGTTCTATTATCACCTTCAAAGTCTTTTATAACTCCAACATATTTGAATCCGTACATATCTAAAAACTTCCTGTGTTTGTTATCATTATCTATCTGTGCTGCAAAAATAGGTCTGTTGTATTTTTTTAATAAAAAATCTAAATGTATTTCCATTTTTTTTCTTGTACTCTTTAACCACTTATAAACATCACAGTGAATAAATAACAAATTGTTGTATTCTTCTAAGTACAAAGTAAAAGCCTTATCCTCTACTACAGGAACTTTATCCATACTACGCAGTACGCTTCCACATATAAACTGTTATGTAAGGTTGGTAGTTAGCATTAGTACCATCATATGTAATACCATGCGTGTGACCTTGATCACCACCATTAGCAGGTACAAAACTGGTTGAAGTGCTTGGTGTTACATACCCTCTTAATCTTGATAGTAAACCTTGTGCTCCTTGAATAACAAAATCACCAATACCTGATGTAGAATGTGCATCACCAGCGTGGTTGTGTGATGGAATTTGGTCTAGTGTTAAAGTGTGTGAATCTGTAGTACCAGAAATAGTAATATCTGCTACACCACCTGTTTCACCTAAAGTATCAAACAAAGTATTACTTGCATCAACACCAATAATTGCTTTACCAGCACCATATTCTTCCCATGTACCAAACCCTAGTAATGTAGCTGGGTTAGTTGCTACACCTGCTTGTGTATAAATACTTCCTACTGGAAGCAAAGCATCTTTTGTAGCAGCAACTGCTGTTGTAATTGCTGCTGTTACATAAGCTGTTGTAGCTAGTTGAGTATTGTCTGTAGCAGAGCTAGCTGTTGGGGCTGTAGGAGTGCCTGTAAGGGCTGGACTATTGGTGTTAGCCTTACTATTAACTGCTGTTTGA
>Ga0209223_10005875_pt1 | contig 10681 bp, 12 predicted proteins | sample COG_06_FD_184750 | JGI IMG/M metagenome (GOLD analysis project Ga0209223, IMG submission 184750) | Pelagic Microbial community sample from North Sea - COGITO 998_met_06 (SPAdes) (version 2) | ecosystem: Environmental > Aquatic > Marine > Neritic zone/Coastal water | place: Helgoland, sampling...
CGCAAGATTTACCGCGTTAACGTCCTTCACCCCCTTGCCTCTGATATAACCTCCATCGTAAGGAAGGTTGCGGGCATTGATACCGTCATAGACCGCGTGGTAGAAAACCTTCCTAGATTAAAGCAGGTATGGATCTGTGGGGACCTAGCTCGAGGCGTTTCGAGCGGTAGCATTGATTGTATACTTATTGGTGAAGAGTTAGATGAAGAGTACATCGCTGGACTCAGCGCCAAGGTGCATAAGCTGGTAGGCAAGAAAGTCAATACCCAGGTAATGACAGAAATCAAGGACGATATGGTGAGCGGTTGTCTACTGGTCTGGGAAATGAACACGGAAGAATGATTTTACAATTCAAAGCAGCATTAAGTAGCAGCGAAAAACAAAGGAAGGTGATGCTGGTGAACAGTGACTTTGAAAACTTTTTGAAGGAGAAAACTGCTTACTACGGCCTTGTGAAATAGGGAATAACGAAACAATAATAATGAAGGACTACCGGTGGTAGTCGAATAAAAACAAGAAAAGAATATTACAGTTATAGGATCCGGATATGTTGGGCTAGTCTCATGAGCGTGTTTTGCAGAGATGGGGAACAATGTTACCTGTGTAGACATAGACCCCGTTAAGATTGAAAAACTCAACCAAGGGATCATTCCGATTTTTGAACCTGGTTTAGAGACCAGGGTTTTAAAAAATGTAAAAAACAAGAACCTATTTTTTACAACAGAGCTGCATGAAGCTTTACAAAACTCTGAAATCGCTTTTATTGCCGTTGGAACTCCCATGGGAGATGACGGCTCTGCAGATTTGCAATATGTTTTAGCTGTAGCAAAATCTATAGTCCAGTCCCTGCAAAAAAGACTGATTGTAGTCGATAAATCTACCGTTCCAATTGGTACTGCGGATAAGGTAAAGGCGACCATTCAAAAAGAGCTTGATTCAAGAAATTCTGATTTACAATTTGATGTCGTTTCAAATCCTGAGTTTTTAAAAGAAGGCGCTGCGATAGCAGATTTCATGAAGCCAGACAGAGTAGTGATTGGAATCGACAGTGATTATGCTAAAGAGAAGATGAAACAATTATACCATCCTTTTTGCATGATAAGTGATCGCTTTATCTCTATGGATATTCGCTCTGCAGAGATGACAAAGTATGCAGCCAATGCAATGCTAGCTACCAAAATCTCTTTTATGAATGAAATTGCCAATATCTGTGAAAAGGTAGGGGCAGATGCCAATCAAGTAAGAATCGGAATTGGTTCAGATCAGCGTATCGGATACAGTTTCATTTATCCTGGAGCTGGATATGGCGGTTCTTGTTTCCCGAAAGACGTAAAAGCACTGACTAAAATTGCTACCGAGTATGGTTACAATGCTCAATTAATAACCTCGGTAGAGAAAGTAAATGATGCTCAAAAGTTAATTATTGCTCAGAAAATAGTCAAACGTTTTGGAGAGGATTTAACTGGGCTTACTTTCGGAATATGGGGGTAGTCTTTTAAGCCAGGAACTGATGACATGCGTGAGGCACCAGCCATTTATTTAATCAAAGAACTGGTTGGCAGAGGGGCTAAAATAAACGCTTATGATCCAAAGGCTATTGATGAAGCAAAAGAGCATTATTTAAAAGGGATTGAGAATATAACTTATGTAACGTCTAAATATGATGTTTTAAAAGACTCTAATGCATTGGTATTACTCACGGAATGGAAAGAATTTCGTACGCCTGATTTTGAAGAAATAAAATCACAATTGAAAGCACCTATTATCTTCGATGGTCGTAATCAGTACAGCACATTTAACATGGAGCAAAAAGGATTTGAATATTATCAAATAGGAAAAAAGTAAATGAAAATATTAGTTACTGGCGCAGCTGGATTTATTGGATTTCACACTTGTCTAAAATTAGTGAATCTAGGTTTTGAAGTATATGGTATTGACAACATCAACGATTATTATGATCCTAAACTTAAGTTTGACAGGTTAAACGAATTAGGATTAAGCGAAGTGGGATCAAAACTATTCAAAAATGAGGTTCAAAGTACTAAATTTAATTCTTTACGATTTTCGAGATTAGATCTAGTTGATTATGAAAGTATTGATGTTTTATTCAGGAAAGAACAATTCGAAGTAGTTTGTAATCTAGCAGCTCAAGCTGGTGTACGTTACAGTATAGAAAATCCAAAAGCCTACATTGATAGTAATATTTCAGGGTTTTTAAATATTCTTGAAGGATGTAGAAACCATAAAGTAAAGCATTTGGTATACGCTAGTAGTTCTAGCGTATATGGAGAGAATAAAAAAGTTCCTTTTGAAACTATAGATAATGTAGATCATCCAATTAGTTTGTACGCAGCCACAAAAAAGAGCAATGAGTTAATGGCACATACATATGGACATTTGTATGGATTTAAAACTACGGGATTACGTTTTTTTACAGTCTATGGGCCTTGGGGAAGACCGGATATGGCTTATTACCTATTCGCTGACGCGATCTCTAATGACAAACCTATTAAGGTGTTTAATAACGGTGAGATGGAGCGTGATTTCACCTATATTGATGATATTGTGAATGGCGTAACTAAGATCATTGAAAAAAACATTGACTCTAGAGAGCACTATAAAATATATAATATTGGTAATAACAAAACTGAAACGTTAAAAGACTTTATAGCTACTATTGAGATTGCTATGGGTAAAGAAGCAATTAAAGAAATGTATCCAATGCAACAAGGGGATGTTCCTAAAACATTTGCGAATATGGATGAATTAATCAAAGATTATAAACATTCTCCAAGTACACCTTTAGAGTCTGGAATTCAAAGTTTCGTAAAATGGTTTGAGGCCTATAAATTATGATGATGTATAATAACTCGAGAGATCACGGTTTATTGCCGAGTAAAAATAGAAGGTAAGTAAACAAGCAAAGAATAAAAAAAATCCACATTAATATAACATAAATAAATTCAGAAAAGTCAATAGATAAGAAAATGAAAAAAGCATTTATAACAGGAGTAACCGGCCAAGATGGATCATATTTATTAGAGCTTTTATTAGATAAAGGCTATGAAGTCCATGCCATAGTTAGAAGATCTTCTGTTTTTACTAGCAAAAGAATACCAAAAAAATATTGGGATCATGAAAACTTTATAAGTTATCATGGCGACTTAACGGACTCCAGTAATCTTCACGCGTTAATTTCAAAAATTAGGCCAGACGAAGTTTATAACTTGGCTGCACAATCACACGTTGGAGTCTCCTTCGATGTTCCGGAATATACTGGCGAAGTAGATGCTATTGGTACGATAAGATTATTAGATGCCATTAGAGATACAGGTGTGGACACTAGGTTTTATCAAGCCTCTACCTCTGAGTTGTTTGGGGGTTTACCAGGAACAGAACCACAAAGTGAAGCAACGCCATTTTATCCGAAATCTCCGTATGGGGCAGCAAAATTATATGCATATTGGATTACTGTAAATTACAGAGAATCATATAATATGTTCGCTTGTAACGGTATCTTATTTAATCATGAATCACCTAGAAGAGGTGAAACATTTGTCACGAAAAAAATAACGCAGGCCGTCTCTAAAATTTTTAAAGGAGTCCAAGATAATTTACAATTGGGAAATATTGATGCTAAAAGGGATTGGGGCTATGCAAAAGATTATGTTGAGATGATGTGGCTTATGTTACAGCAAGATAAACCTGTGGATTTAGTTGTAGCTACAGGTAAGTGTTACACTATTAGAGAATTTACTGAAAAAGCCTTTAAGCATGTTGGGATAACTATAACATGGAAAGGTGAGGGAGTAAACGAAGTAGGTATTAACGAAAAAGATGGTAGAGTATTGGTTAAAATTGATCCGAAATATTATAGGCCGGCGGAAGTTGAACTACTATTAGGTGATGCTTCAAAGGCGAAAAGCGTTTTAGGGTGGGAATCAAAAACGAGTTTAGATGAACTTGTTAAAATAATGGTCGACTATGATCTAGAACATAATGATTATGGTTTTGATTAATATAATTTAAAAAGCATGTATAACGATTTTGCAATAAAATCTTCTTCAATCTTTCCAGAGGTGAAAATCATTGCACCTGACGTATTTAAAGATAACAGAGGATTTTTATTTACAGATTATTTAGATTCATTTTTTAAAGATGACTTTAGTCCAAGTCTTAATTTTGTTCATAGTAAAAATGCCCACAATAACGCGAAAGTGTTAAGAGGTATTCATGGGGATTTTGATTCATATAAATTAGTAGAATGCTTATATGGTGAAATTTATCAAGTAGTTGTTGATTGTAGAGAAGATTCTCCAACCTTCTTGCAACATGACTATTTCATGCTAAATCATTTAAAGCCTGAAATGATATTAATGCCCCCGGGTTTTGGAAATGCATTTTTAGTTACCTCAGATTATGCTGTTTACAATTATAAACTGGCATATGCTGGTGCTTATAATGATCACGATAAACAGTTCACGTATAAATGGGACGATAAAAGGATTAATATTAATTGGCCAATAAAGGACCCGATTTTATCAAATAGAGACAAACAATAGATATGAAAAAAATTAATGATTCGAAAGGGAACCTACTTTGCATAGTCTATAAAGATGAAGATTGGGTTGAAGGACTAAATTTTATTACAGATAACAGTCTATTTATTCAGGTAGGTAGCTGGTGGTACGATAATGGCAAAAACTTAGCAAAACACAAGCATAACATAGTTTCAAGGGAAGCTAATATTACTCAAGAGATGGTTTATGTGAAGTCTGGATCTATTTTGGCTACTGTTTTCGATCAAGAGATGCAATTTGTTGAAGAAGTTGTTTTGAAGGAAGGGGATATGGCTATTATGGCATATGGAGGTCATGGCTATAAAATTCTTGAGGATAACACAAAAATTATAGAAGCCAAAAACGGTCCTTTTGTAAGTGTTGAAGTCGATAAAGTGAAATATGAATAATTCAAAAGATATATTTATTCATAAAGATGCTGAATTCAAAATTCAGCCAACTTTAGGTAACCATATAGCGATCGATAAAGGCGTCTATTGTACTGTAAATGCAAATATTGGATCCTACACTCATATTTCACCTTATGTAACTATTATTGGTGGATCTAAATCCTCACTTATATGTGAGGGTGTTAATAATATAATGGCTGGAGCAAGACTGATATGTGGTTCTGATAGATTTGATGATTCGGGTTTGTTCGGCACATTAATTCCAGAAAAGTTAAAAGGCAGACAAGTTATTAAACCAATAATTATGAGGCGTTTTTCAAACATAGGCACCAATTCTATTATTCTTCCAGGGAGTATTTTAGAAGAGGGTGTTCTGATAGCGGCAGGAAGCTTATTTTATGGCAAAAGTGAACCTTGGACAGTATACAAAGGTAACCCAGCGATTGCAGTCAAGAGAATAGACTCTACAAAAGCATTGGGAAACTTTAAATTTTTAGAAAAATAAAGAAATTTAAATAGAACTAATTTAAATATAAACCAATGAATTTTATCAATCAAATGGAACCTTGGTTTGACAACCAAGAACAAGAAGCCTTAAACAAATACATGGGTGAAGGTGGTTGGGTTACTGAGTTTAAAAAAACTTTTGAATTTCAAGACCTTATAAAAGAGTTTACCGGAGCCAAACATTGTTTTGTTGTTAACAATGGAACTATAAGTCTTACTATTATGGCAATGGCTGCTGGAATAAAAGCTGGAGATGAAGTTTTAGTACCGAATTATACAATGGTAGCAACACCTAATTCATTAAAAATATTTGGTGCTGAGCCTAAGTTTATAGATGTAGACCCAAAGACGCTTTGTATTTCTCTTGAAGAAATAAAGAAAAATGTTTCATCAAAGACAAAGGCAGTCTTTTTAATGAATGCAAATGGTAGATATCCGTCAGATATTAATGCGATTGTTTCCTATTGTAATAATAATAACCTTATTCTTCTAGAGGATAGTGCGCAAGCTTTAGGCTCTTTTTATCCTGGTGGAATACACCAAGGAAGAAAAGGAATTGCAGGAAGTTTTTCATTCTCAGCACCAAAAATTATTTCTACTGGTCAGGGTGGAGCTATTATAACGGATGATGATGATTTGGCATACAATATTTCAAGATTAAAAGATTTTGGTCGTTCGGGTGGTGGTAATGATGTGCATGAAACGATTGGCTTCAATTTCAAGTTCACAGATATTCAAGCAGTTATTGGGATTGTCCAAATGGGTAAGTTAGATTGGCGTATAAAGAGAATGAAAGAAATATATGCCAGATATATAAATAATCTCTCAAATATTGCAGAAATTCAGTTTTTTGAACAGGATTTACAAATCACTACCCCGTGGTTTGTTGATGTTAAAGCTGATAAAAGAGATGCTTTAATGGCTTTTTTGAAGTTAAATAATGTAGGCTCAAGAATAATGTACCCACCAATTAACAAGCAACAAGCTTACAATACAGAAGGTGAGCATGTTGTTTCAAATGAGATAGGTCTCAGAGGCTTGTGGCTGCCGTCCTCGTCTAAATTGACAAATGAGCAAATTGATTACACGTGTCAATGTATTAGGGATTTTTATAACTAGCGGAAATACTTATAAAACCAATGGAATTGGTCGAGATTATTATTTAAAACTTTATTGAATTTATAATAAACATTCGATCAAAATTAAAAGAAGTTAGAGAAACTTAGAATTTGAAATTTCCACATTGGAATAACGCCATATAAAAAAGTTAGACTCTTTAAAATAAATAATCATGATTTTTAAAAACAAAATTTTATTAATAACAGGAGGTACAGGTTCTTTTGGAAATGCTGTATTAAATCGTTTTTTAAAGACTGATCATTTTAGTGAAATCCGTATTTTTTCACGTGATGAGAAAAAGCAAGACGATATGAGAAATCGATTAAAAAGTGAGAAGTTAAAATTTTACATTGGTGATGTACGTGATTATAATTCTGTTGAGAAAGCAATGCGAGGAGTCGATTATGTATTTCATGCGGCGGCCTTAAAGCAGGTGCCTTCTTGTGAGTTTTTTCCAATTGAAGCAACGAAGACTAACGTATTTGGAACTCAAAATGTAATTGATGCGGCTGAAAATAATAATGTCAATAAAGTAATTTGTTTAAGTACAGATAAAGCAGCGTATCCAATTAACGCAATGGGTATTTCAAAGGCCTTGATGGAAAAAGTAGCAATTGCGGCTTCACGAAACTGTAAGTCTACTACCGTGTGTTTAACACGTTATGGAAACGTAATGGCATCAAGAGGTTCGGTGATTCCATTATTTTTAAAACAAATACAAAATGGCGAGGTATTAACAATTACAGACCCTAATATGACGCGCTTTTTAATGTCGTTAAAACAAGCGGTTGAATTGGTGTTGTTTGCCTTTGAGCACGGTAATTCAGGAGACTTATTTGTAAATAAAGCACCGGCATGTACTATTGGTGATTTAGCGCAAGCATTAAAAGAGTTGTGCAATGCAGATAATGAGGTTAAAATTATTGGTACTAGACATGGTGAAAAACTATACGAAACATTATGTACAAGGGAAGAGATGGTAAAGGGGGAAGATATGGGCGAATTTTACAGAATTCCTGCAGATAACAGGAACTTAAATTATGCACGGTATTTTTCTGAAGGCGAAGAAGACGTTTCAACAATTGAAGATTATAATTCTCATAATACATCACAAAAAGATGTAGGAGGTATTAAAAAATTACTTGCAATATTACCAATTGTTAAAGAAGCAATAACTTCTTGATATTAATTATATGGAGCTGCCCAAAATAATAAATGGAGATACTCATTCGGACCAAAGAGGGATATTATTATATAATAATTCATTCGATGCCCTTGAGATTAAAAGAATATATTTTATTGAAAATAAAGACATTGAGATAATTAGAGCTTGGCAAGGGCATAAAATAGAGCAACGTTGGTTTAGTGCGGCAGCAGGTAGTTTCAAGATTCAGTTAATAGCTATTGATAATTGGGAAAAACCTGCAATTAGTTTAAAACCAATTACTTTCGTTTTAAATGCTGTTAAATTAGATGTTTTGCAAATCCCTGCGGGATATGTTTCTAGTATACAATCATTGGAAAAATCATCAAAGTTGCTAGTGATGGCGGATTATTTATTAGGAGAAATAAATGATGAACATAAATACCCTCAAAATTATTTTAGATGTTAAGAATTGGAATTACGGGTCAAGAAGGTTTTGTAGGATCTCATTTATACAATACATTAGGTCTATTTCCTGAACAATTTAGTAGGGTAACGTATGATATTGTTTTTTTTGAAAATGATTTGCATTTAGATGAATTTGTATCACAATGTGACGTGATTGTTCATTTAGCAGCAATGAACAGGCATAACGATCCAGAAGTTATTTATAATACCAATATAGAATTGGTTCAAAAATTAATTACCTCTCTCGAACGAACTAATAGTAGACCTCATATTATTTTTTCCTCTTCATCCCAAGAAGAGCTTGACAATCCGTATGGAAAATCAAAAAGAGAAGGAAGAATTTTATTAGAGAACTGGGCGCTGTTAAGTAGAAGCTCTTTAACAGGATTAATTATTCCAAATGTATTTGGACCTTTTGGTCATCCTTATTATAATTCTGTTGTAGCTACATTTTGTCATCAATTGGCCCATGGTGAAACGCCAAAAATTGATGTTGATGGAGAATTAAAATTGATTTATGTGGGAGAATTAGTTTCAGAAATTATAAAAAAAGCAGAAGAAAAAAAGAATGAACCTTTATATCAAGTAACTCACACTTCAATAGTCAAAGTATCAGAAATACTAAGGTTGCTGAAAAAATACAAAAGAGAATATCAAGATAAAGGTCAAATACCTACCATTAATAGCTCTTTTGAATGGAATCTATTCAATACCTACCGTTGTTATATGGATATTAAGAATCACTTTCCTGTGAAACTCACAGAGCATACTGATCCCCGCGGTAGTTTTGTAGAAATTATTCGATTGGGATGTGGGGGTCAAGTTTCTTTCTCTACAACTGTGCCGGGTATAACAAGAGGCAACCATTTTCATACCAGGAAAATAGAACGATTCGCTGTGATTAAAGGAAAGGCTTTAATTCAATTACGAAGAGTTGGAACTGAGGATGTGTTAGATTTTATTTTAGATGGAGATATACCAGCTTATGTAGATATGCCAATTTGGTATACGCACAATATTAAAAATATCGGAGATGAAGTTTTATATACCAATTTTTGGATAAACGAACCATATAATTCAGAAAATGCAGACACGTATTTTGTAGAAGTTTAAACTGAATGTAATGAAAAAAATAAAAGTATTAACAGTCGTAGGTACAAGACCTGAGATTATTCGTCTATCCAGAGTATTAATTAAATTGGATGAAACCGAAAGTATTGAACATCTTTTAGTCCATACTGGACAGAACTATGATTATGAATTAAATGAAGTGTTCTTTAAAGATCTAGGTTTAAGAAAGCCTGATTATTTTTTAAATGCTGCTGGTAGTAATGCGACAACAACTGCCGGGCAGATATTAATAAATATTGATTCAGTTTTAGAAACTGTAAATCCTGATGCTTTTTTAGTGTTAGGAGATACAAATTCTTGTTTATGTGCCATTGCTGCTAAAAAAAGAAAAATTCCAATTTTTCATATGGAGGCAGGGAATCGTTGTTTTGATCAGCGTGTTCCAGAGGAGACAAACAGGAAGATCGTTGATCATATTAGTGACATCAATTTAACATACAGTGATATAGCAAGAGAGTATTTGTTGCGTGAGGGATTACCAGCCGATAGAATTATTAAAACAGGATCCCCCATTTTTGAAGTAGTAAAAGCATACGCTGATAAAATTGAAGGATCCGCAGTGTTAGAAAATTTGGAATTAGAAAAAGGACAATATTTTTTAGTTTCAGCACATAGAGAAGAAAATATAAATTCACATAATTTTTTAAAGCTGGTTAAAAGTTTGAATGCTATTGCTGAATCTTATGGTTTGCCAATAATTGTTTCGACGCATCCTCGTACAAGAAATAAAATCAATGAAACCGGTGTTGAATTTAATTCTTTAATACAGCTAATAAAACCGTTGGGCTTTCACGACTACAATCATCTACAAATAAATGCGAAAGCAGTCTTGTCAGATAGCGGTACAATATCAGAAGAATCCTCCATTATGAATTTCCCCGCATTAAATATTCGGGAAGCACACGAACGACCTGAAGCAATGGAAGAAGCATCAGTAATGATGGTGGGTTTAAACCAAGAACGTATTATGCAAGCATTAAGGATTATTGATTCTCAAAAAAGAGGAGAAGAAAGAACTTTAAGTCTAGTACAAGATTATTATATACCAAATGTGAGTGATAAAGTTGTTAGAATTATTTTGTCATATACAGATTACGTAAATAGAGTAGTTTGGAGTAAATAAAAAAATGCATCAATTTTTTTATAGTTAATAGATTTATAGTTTGTTACGTTTTAAGAATCCATTTCAATGAGAAATTCCAAATTATGATACTTCTCTGTACGTTGTACGTCTTCAAAGAAGTTGGACATTATTGTTTGGAGTAATTTACAAAAAAATTACTGATTTACTTCTAAGGTGATTTCTTCTTCGCTGTTTCATAGATTTTTGTTTTAGTAGTCGT
>Ga0209223_10005881_pt1 | contig 10669 bp, 17 predicted proteins | sample COG_06_FD_184750 | JGI IMG/M metagenome (GOLD analysis project Ga0209223, IMG submission 184750) | Pelagic Microbial community sample from North Sea - COGITO 998_met_06 (SPAdes) (version 2) | ecosystem: Environmental > Aquatic > Marine > Neritic zone/Coastal water | place: Helgoland, sampling...
TTCTTCTTTGGATAAAGAATTTGCAGATTCATATGATTTTTGTATATCTTTTAATAATCTCATATACATATTGGCATAGTATTGAGCAAGAGAAATATCACCATAAAAATCACTTGACATATAAAACTCTTTATTAAACTTGAAATTATTTAAGGATCTAGAACCATAAAACACGCCATCAAATGAATTGTAGTTAAACCTAACTCTAAACTTTTTTAGAAACAAACCTCTAAAACCTTTATTAAACGAGTCTATTTCATTGGAGGTAGCATAATTTCTTTCTTTTTGATGATTAAACATTTCGAGTAAAGTTCTTTTAAGCTCATCATTTTTAATTAATTCAAAAGTACCTGTTGAAATTAATTGTTCAAAAATCCCGTCTTTAGGAAAAAAAGAAAATCCAACTTCAATTTGAAGTAAAGTTTTAATGGATTCTATATCAGATAAATTATTATGATTTGAGTCTATGTCATTTAAAATTTCGGTAATATACTTTTCAGAATCTTGAAGGATATTAATTAAATTTTCGATTTGTACCAGGTCGTCATCTAAGCTGGATATCAAGTCTGCTACTAATTCGTTTTTTGTGTTAAAATCTTCTTTATCTTTTCTAATGTCTTCAAAGTAAAAAGAAAGAAAGACACTAAATATAATAACAGCAGCTTCTATTACATACTTCAAATTACTTTTCATTCTATATAAATTTTTAAAATTTAAATTTAGCTAAAATTCTATAACTTGAAATAATACGTGTTATTTTAAAAAAATTCATTTTTTTATTCTTTAGTAAAACTATCTTGTAATCTTTGCTTAATGATCTGAAAAATTCTTTTTTTTAATTCTGATGAATCTTTTAAATAAAAAATCAATTCTTCATCACTTAATTGGCCAAGAATACCCCCCAAAATCATATTTTTAAAAATTATGTCTTTTGTTAAAATTGAATTAATTTTTTCTTTTTGTTTTTCTGTTTTAATATTATAAAAATCAGTTTTGCTTTTCTTAATATAATTTTTGAACGAGATAATTAAAAAATTATGTTGCCTTTTAATAATTGGTCTGATAGTATCATTTTGGAATTTTTCGATTTCTAAAGTTCCGGTATTTACTAAGTCTGCAAGTTTAGGCCTAACATTAGATTTCATAATTTTTAAAAATTTATAATTTATTTTTCTCAATATTATCTAATCTTTTTTCAATACTTTCTAATTTATTTAATATTTCTTTAAAATAATTTCTTGCTTCAGTTGGGCAATTTTCCTTAAAATGATGTAAATTTTTTTTAATGTTAAATAAGCTCATAATTTAAATTTAATAATTATAAAAATTTGTATTTAATTAATAGAATCTACCATATAAAGCTTCCAACCATCGTCTGTTTTTTTATAAAAATAAATCCCTTGACCAGAATAAATTTTATTATAACTGGAATTATACCTGCTATATGCAGCTTTTAAAATAGATATATTTTTAGATAATTGATAAAATTCATAATTTTCTAATAAAGAATATTTGTAACCTTCTTGCATGTTTTGCTCTCTAACAATTTTGTACCTGTCAATCAATTCATTTTTATTATTTAAAATAGATGGATTTGATGAAACTCCAAAAGTTGAAGGATAATAAAAGTAAGAGGCTAGTTTGTCGTAATCTTTATATTCAAATGCCTTGCTATAATTTTTCCAAAGATTTATAATAGTAAGTTCTACACTTTGATCAGATTGAGCTTTTGCTTTTTTATTAAAGTCTAGGTCAATATTCCCAACCAACTTTTCAGCTTGTTTTATTAAATTTTCCAAACCATTTTTTTTGTTAGACTGTTCCTGTCCGAAAGAAATAAGTGGAATTACGATCAATATTAAAATTAGTTTTTTCATGATTTAAATATAATAATTTGTGAGAAAAAAGAAGATCTTATAAGCTACATTAAAATTAAATTAAACATTATTAAAAAGAGTTCGATATTAAAGTTATTTTTAATGAAATTTTATTGTTGTGAATTGGAAATGCAAACATACTTGGAAAAGAGCAAGAATAAATACCCTTTGGTGTCTATTAGGGTGCTCTATTGGTGATTTTGGAACAATATTTTATTTTCAAAATATAGATCATAATTGGCCTACATTTGAAATAATGGGCCTAGCAATAATAAATGGGTTGTTAACCTCCATTATTTTAGAAACCATAATTCTTGCCAAACAAATGGAGTTTAAAATTGCTTTAAAAACTGCATTAGGCATGAGTTTTATTTCAATGGTAGCAATGGAGTTATCAATGAATATTACTGATATTATATTAACTGGTGGAGCAATCCTAACTTGGTGGGTGTTACCAATAATGTTATTTATGGGATTTATAACCCCATTGCCATATAACTATTGGAGACTAAAAAAGTATAATGTAAGTTGTCATTAGAACAACCAAAAAAAATAACCAGTAAATGTATTTGAATTATTGACAGACGAAATTATTTTCCTTTTTGCTTAAATAATTAATTTCATCCTAGCTTGGAAAACTACATCAAAATAAGTTCTTATATCTTTGATTTTCTTAATAAACTTAATCCTCCACTAGACCACAAAGCCCAAAGCACTAATAAAGGTTGAAATAATAATCGAACAAACCTCTTTTTATCCGTGTTTAAACCAAAAGCATCTATTTCGTTTACATATTGGTTTATGTTCCCAGGAAAAATTAAAATATAAAAAATTGCTAAGGCAATACCAATTTTAACTTTATGTTTACCCCCCCAAATCATTAAAATCCCAAAAATAATTTCTATAAATCCAGAAGCTAAAACAATAAAATCCATCATGTTTTCGTCCGTAGTTAGCCAAGTTGGCACTTGTGCTTGAAATTCAATTCTTCTAAAGGTTAGATGACCAATGCCAATATATATCATAGCAAAACCTAAAAAAAATCTAAAAAATTTCTGTAATGTGTTCGTTTTAATTTGCATCTTATTTGTAGTTTTTACTGTTTACTAAATTTGGCATTATTTTTGTAATAATTAATAAATTTTAAAATACTTTTAATATGAAAAATTTTATTTTATTATTTACTTTAATTTTTTCTTTTTCTTGCTCAAGTGATGAATTTGAAAAAGATGGTTATGACAAAGATGATTCGTCTTATGATGGGCCTATTGAAACTATAACTCACAACGGAGTTCAACGAGAATATGTTATTTATACACCAAAAGGTTATGACGGAGTTTCCAAATTACCACTTTTGTTAAATTTTCATGGATTTGGTGGACAGGCAGGTGATCATATGTCTTATACCAATATGACATCTACTGCCGATACAGAGAATTTTATTTTAGTTTATCCTCAAGGAAGTAATTTGGACGGTTCTTCTCATTGGAATGCTGCTTTAAATGGAGGCGATAATAAAAGTGATGTTGATGACTTGGGTTTTATAGACGCTTTAATTAATAAATTATCCTCAGAAAATTTAATTGATTTAAAAAGAGTTTATGCATTTGGATATTCAAATGGTGGCATGATGAGTTATGCTTTAGGTTGTTATAAAAGTAATTTAATCGCTGCTATTGGTTCAGTTTCCGGATACATGCTTCAATCGACCAGTTCGGTCTCTGAATCAGAATGTACTCCTACTCACTCAATTCCATTAATAAAATTACATGGAACAACTGATTATTATGATGGAGGTGGGGTTTATAATTCTGTAGAATCTGTTATTAATTTTTGGGTAGACTTTAATAATACTGATACTGACCCAATTACCAACAATATTGTTGATAACGGTACTTCAATAACTAGTTATAAATATGAAAATGGAGATAATAATGTTTCCGTAGAACATTATAAAATTATTGGTGGTGAACACGTTTGGTTTAGTAATGACTTTAATGGTAAAAATACCGGACAGTTAATTTGGGATTTTGTTTCAAAATATGACATAGATGGATTGAGATAAACAACTTGTTTAGTGAAAAAATATTTAGCGTAATACTTCTATTTCTTTTTCAGGTACCTGGGTTATCCATTTAAATCCTTGACTCTTTACAAATCCTATTCTTCCCTTAAATTCAGCATCATTACACTTATATGCTTCATAATTTTTCCCCCCTATTTCAACTATTTCAGAATACAAACACTTTTCTTTTACTTTACTAAAAATTTTGTCGTAACCTGTATCTAAAAGTTTACTAAGCGCATCTACCCCAGTAACAAAATTAATATCATAAAAACCAAAACTAAATCCATCTGCATAATACACCCCAACAATTTGAGCTGTATCTTCTTCTAATGTATTCCCCTTTTTAAGACCGTAAGCGTATGTAGATTTCATCCCCTCTTTGATTTCAACAGTCAAACTATAATTATATTTTTGGAAACCATTTTCAATGACTACTTTCTTAAACATATTTGCAGAGTTTATGGACATCACATCGTTGTAAGAAATTACTTGTCCAAAAGAAATAAGTGGAATTAACGTTAATAACAGAATGAGTTTTTTCATAAACTATGATTTATTTATAATTTTTTTTAAAGGAGAAAAGTTAATATCAAGATATGCTCCACTAGCGTTGTCATCTGAAACTATTTGAGGTTTTCCTTTAATAATTTCAATAGAATTTTGATGTATATGACCAGCAAAAACTCCTATTAAATTGGATGAATCAAAAACTTTTTTATGAAATTCAAATGTTGTTTTGCTATGACCATTTTTTGGCCATTTAGGACGCTTTTCTAATTCAAAATTACGATCAGTTGCTGCTCCCCAGAACGGATTTCCACAGCCAAAAGAAATTTTCTTGCCAGGTGCATACATAGGAATGTGAACTAATAGAACTAGAGGCATCCCTGATTCAACTTGCTGGGAAAAAAAAGACAATTGCTCGTCATTGACTTCATAAGTTGAATTGTCAATAGCTAAAAATCTAATTCCTTTAATATCATATGCTGCCATTAATGGATTGTTTCCTTGATAAAGGGGCATTAGCCTTTTTTCTATCCATTTATCGCGAAGTGTAACTAGTTTCCCCTTCATTCCCTCGTAATGCCAATCGTGATTTCCTGCAATGTAAATATAGGGAATGCCAATCGCATCAAGTTTGGAAAGTACCCATTCAATTGCAAGTTCGGACGGAAAACTGAAAATGTCTCCAACTAAAGTAATAACATCAGCATTTACTTCTTTAGCAAATTTAAGCGCTCTATCAAAGGACTTTTTAGGATTTGTTTTTTTTCTTGTTTTGAAATGAGTGGTTTGATTGTAAGCACTCGCCATCCTTTTACTATAATTTAGAAAAGGTTTTCCTCTGTGGTCGTCCATATACAAATGTGTGTCTGCTATATGAACTATTTTTATTTTTTCTTTTATAACTTCACTGTGAAACGATACTTTTTCCTGATCCATAGTAACGTAAACTTCAAAAGGTTCTTCAACTTTCTTAGTTTGTGCTTTTGTACAAGAAAAAGATGTAAGTCCAAGTCCTGTAAAAACAGTTGTTGTTTCCTTTATAAATGATCTTCGTTTCATTAAATTTTAACAACAACCACAGCTTTTTTGAGAAACATGGTTTTTTAATTTTTTAATTTTGCAAGAATAAACAGGGTATCTATTAAGAAATATTTCTGCTAACATAATATTAGAAATATAATTATCTGATCCAAATTTATTTCTCAAGGCAGAACCAAATTCTTCAACAGTGTATAGTTTGTTTTCTAGTTCTAATGGGTTCTTATCGCTCTCTTTCATAAGAATTTTTTCATAATCTAATATAACAATTATCTAAACCTTATTAATACCCTCATTCAAAAGATAACTATATTGTTGTGTACTAATATTTTAATATTATTTTTTCCAGGTACCGCCATATATATAATATGGATTGTCTTTTTTAACAATATTTAGACAGTTTTTGCATGTAAATACCCATTCTTTAATTGGCTTATATTTTATACGATACATTGTGGAGAAATTATTATGACAAACTGAACAATGTTTAATTCTCATTAAAATAAATATAAGAATTAATGAATTAAAGGTATAAGATATCTCTATGTTTAATATCTTTGTATTAAAAATAAATACATATGAAAAATTCAATTTTAACTTTAGCTTTTTTTATAATTACATTGATCAGTTCACCACAATTAACAGCACAAAATTTTAAAGGTTTAGATAAAAGTCCAATGGATGTAGCAGCTTTTCCTAGTAGTTACAAAATATCAGACAAAATAGTAAAAGTAACATACAGTCGCCCTCAATTAAATGGAAGAGATTTATTGAAATTAGCTCCAGCTGAAAAGATTTGGAGAACAGGAGCAAATGAAGCTGCAGAAATAACATTTTATAAAAATGTTATTTTTGGAGGCAAAGCATTAAAGGCCGGGACTTATTCTCTATTTACGATACCCTCTGTAAACGGAGATTGGACCGTAATTATTAATAGTGCAAGAAATGTTTGGGGCTCATATTATTATAAGCAAGACCAAGATGTGATTCGTGTTTCTGGCAAAACCTCTAAATCAGATGAAAATATTGAAGCTTTTTCCATGATGTTTGATAAAGACATGACATTAAAGATGGGCTGGGGAATGACCGTTATTTCAGTACCTATAGAATAAACTTTAAATTTTTATTAATTCACTCCCTTTTACAGAGCTTACTCAGTTAAAAAAATATAACTATGGATTAGTTTTCAATTATTGTTAACTCTGTTTGAAACTTAATATTATCATCTAACTTTAGGTATTGAAATTTTGAGATTCATATTTATTTTTTAAATTAGAATATGAATAATACCTGGCCAATTTCATACAAACAAAAAATAGAGTCCTCTGCTGAAGAATTGTGGTCTTTGATTATTAAACCTGGAAATTTAAATTTAGTTCATCCTTTTTGTAAATCAAATGAAATAATTGAATGGAAAAACAATCATTACAATGATGTATTAATTTATTTAAATGGTTTAATTTATTTCAGAGAAATAATAAAATTGGATGATAACAACGGATATACTTTAATGATTGGAAAAAAAAGAGGTAAAAAATCAAAAGTTATCTGGGAAATAACTAGCTCTGAAAAAAATACTTATTTGTCAATTACAGTTTATCCATACCTTCTTAGTACTTGGCCCAAAATTTTTTCATTTATTCCATATCTATTGGTTATTAAACCTTTTCTACAAAAATATTTGCGTTCTGTTATTGGAGGAATTAATTGGTATTTAGTTAATAAAAAACCTGTTCCAAGAAATCATTTTGGGAAACATATATGGTTTTCTAAAATTTAATTTTTGAATTCTCTAATTATTCGATCAACTAAAAAAATTGATAGTCAATGAAAAAGTTATTATTATTTGCATTCATCTTTTCTGCTTGTTCTTCATCTGAAAAAGAAGAAAGCCTTTCAACCAAAACAATTACAATAGAGCAGGTTTTAGATAACAACGTAGCTATTCTAAGACCGGTTATAATCCAAACTCCAAATGTAATTGATAAAAGTAAAAATTATCCAATAGTTTTTGCATTTCACGGAAGGGGAGGGAATAATAACAGCTGGGTAAACCAATTAAGCAACTACACAGACTCAGGTGAGTTTATTGGAGTTTATCCTCAAGGATACTTGGATTCATGGAATTTAGGTCCTGAACCTTCAAATGCAGATGATATTGAATTCATAAATTTAATTGTCAAAGAGCTGCAAAACTACACCAATCTTGATTTTGATAAAATGTATGCAATCGGGACTTCAAACGGTTCAGGAATGGTAAACAAATTAGCTATTGAAACAAATCATTTTAAAGCTATAGCACCTGTCGTATCACAATTAATTGAAAGTCTTCCATTACTTGAATCAACAAATCCTGTTTCTGTCTTTCAAGTTAACGGAGCTGCTGACGAAACAATTCCTATTGAAGGAGGCCCTAGGTTTGGACATATTTTTTTAGATGCATATGATAGTGCTGAACTTTGGGCAAATAAATTTAATTGCTCAGACAACCCTAGAACTACTCAGCTAGGTAATGACACCCTCTATGTTTTTGAAGGCTGTAGTAAAGAGTTGGAAGTGAGGTATTTACGAATTGAAAATGGAACCCATAATTTGAATCTTGATTTACTATTTCAAGATATATGGGAGTTTTTTAAAAGATTCTAAATAGTAGAATTAGTTTTTTCATTTTTTACTATTCTATACAGTAGTCATCATCAACATCAAATGATTCATAAGTTTTTTTACTGACTTCAGCATCCCCAAAAACATCAGCGCCTGCTGGTTTTCCTTCTCCACTAACTCCCCCTCCTCCAAAAGCTCTCATTGCAAAATAATATTTTCCATTATCAGTATATTTTTGAACTATTTTCCCACAATTTTTTTTTTCAAGACAAGATACAAGTGAAATAAACATTAATAGTAAAAATAGTTTTTTCATTTTCTTATGTGTCTAAAATAATAATATACCATTATTACCATAGCAATTACTAAAATTTCGTCTAATGTCCAATTACTTAATTTTTCAACTTTTGGAAGCCCTTGATATATTAAATTAAGCATATCACAATATAATAATTATTTGAATTTTATTAATTTGCTAATCATGTAAAGGACTATGTGTTTGTTATAGTACAGGTCTTTTGCAGTTAGTTATTATAGCTTGTCTAGAATTGTCTATTTTAATTATCATTATATTTATTTTATGGAAAAATTAGAAAAATTTATATACTCAGTTAAGTATTTGCCGCCTATATTATATTTTGGTTCTGTTGGATTGCTTGGATATGACATTTATTGTAATGTAATTAATGAAACAGAATTTCTTGATGTATATACAAAAACACCAGTAATTATTATCTTTTGTTTAATGACCTATTTGGGTGTGAAAAAATATCAAAAGAAATAAATCATAGTTTATGAAAAAACTATTTCTTCTGTTGCTGCAAATGAAGATAAATATACTAAAGAAAATATTTAAATGGTTTAGTAAGTAGGCTAGAATAAGCAATTACTTATACCCATTGTTGTGTGCCGTTTTCATTCTTCAATAAATTTGACAATAACTTCAATTAGTTCTTTTTTCAAAGGTAAATCTGGTATCGAATAAGTCTGGATATTCTTTTGTAAATCTGCTTGTGCTTCTTTCAATATGTGATTCATTCCCTCAATTATTTGTTTTTGTGATTTCTTGTTTGCTAATGCCAATTTATCTGCGTCTGAAACACTTACTTGAATATCTGTCGTTCCTTGAACAATCAAAATAGGGATGTCAAGTTTAGCTATTTCTTTTTGGGGGTCATATTTAAACCAAGAAATCATATAAGGTTGCACGCTGGGTCGAAAAAGTGAATATAGCATTTGTGAAACCTTTTCAACAGTTTCTCCGTTTTCAAGTTTTTCAATAATTGCCAAAGATTCATCTAATACAAATTGAGGTTGACCTTTTAATTGTTTTCTAATAATATCTCCAGCTGTAATTCCAATCCCAGCGAGAGAAATAAACTTTTTCGCTTCTTGTTTGTGTGAAGCAATCATTCCTATTAATGACCCTTCGCTATGACCAAGTACAATAATACTTGAGAATCTATCGTCTTGTTTTAACAATTTAATCCATTCTTCAACATCTTGTACATAATCTTCAAATCTTAAATCACTTTCCTGTAATACAGAACTCTTACTTTCTCCAACTCCTCTTTTATCATACCTTACTGATGCAATACCATTTTTTTGTAATTCTTTTGCCAGCATTTTGAGTGAATTATTTGTCATCATTGGATTATTACCATTTCTGTCTGTGGGTCCCGAACCTGCAATTATCAATACAACTGCTGTTTTTTCAGAAACAGGAGGGATAAGTAAAGAACCTTTTATATCTCCCGTTTTCGTTTCAAGAGTAATTTCTTCTTCTTGTCCAAAAGATACAAGTGGAATCAACAGTAATAGTAGAAAGAGTTTTTTCATTTTTTGAATTGTATATAAATGAGGCAAATAGCAACGATGATTCCACAAATAATAATTACTTTATTGACCCAGCTAATATTTTTCATAAACTATGATTTTTTTTTAGTTAAAAAGGTTTTCCAATCATCCCAACCCATAGCATAACCACCAAAAAGAAATGCTCCAGCAAAAAAATACTCATTATTAATTAGCATATATATTCCAAATGCAATACATAAAAATGATACAATTAAAGATGCTATGTGTATTAACATTACTTTTTTCATTTTTTATTTTTGTAATAAATACTTAAAAAAAACAGGAAGTAAAACAATTATTAGTAAGGAAACCCAGATAAGGGTAAAATTAAAAAATTTTGGGTAATATCCTTGATCTAAAGCTATTGTAAAAAGAACAGACAAAGCAGCAGTTAACCAACTGCCGTTATTAATAAAAAACTTTTTCATAAACTATGATTTAACCAAGCATAGCAATTCCTAAACTTAATCCTAATGAAAACCCTATCAAAAGCCAAAATAAACTTAATTGTTTTCTGCTAAATTTATCAAAACCCTGTCCAAATTTGTGCTTTTTCATAAATCTAAATATAATGATTTTTAAAACAACCAATCCAAGACAAGCTATAATAACCAGCTACAAAAGACCTGTAAACAACACAACAATCAGTAAAGAAAGAATAAGGTTTAGATAATTGGAATAAACAGTAATAGTAAAAATAGTTTTTTCATTAACTAAT
>Ga0209223_10005883_pt1 | contig 10668 bp, 5 predicted proteins | sample COG_06_FD_184750 | JGI IMG/M metagenome (GOLD analysis project Ga0209223, IMG submission 184750) | Pelagic Microbial community sample from North Sea - COGITO 998_met_06 (SPAdes) (version 2) | ecosystem: Environmental > Aquatic > Marine > Neritic zone/Coastal water | place: Helgoland, sampling...
CGGTTACAGATGAATCTGCCCACAGTCGGTTCGTGCTGACCGACTCTTCAATTTCTCAAGCTGTGTTCGGTGCTGTATGTCAGATCTTTATAATGTGCGTTTGACCCCTTTTTTTGCCTCTGAAGATGCACTAAGAATGTCATTCCATGAGCAAGTAACTGCCATATAGTCAGAACCTGAGCGATGCTTGCGGTAGACTTCGGTGAGATCCAAACCTTGAAAGTTCGTTGCTTCATCGAATTCGAAGAGCAGATAGTGATCTACAGAACTCGGATTGAGGGCATCTGTTAATTCACGCTCAGCGATAAAGGCTTTGAGCTTATCTTTTGAAATGAAACGAGCTGAGCGAACTTTGGCTCTCCAGCCGTGGCCGGTTTTCGGTGCGCCACGTCCGCCTCCGCAGGGGATAAACTCAGATCCGACTTCAATACTGAGGTTGAGATCCAGTGTGCGCTTATGCTCCTCTGATATTGCTCTGCAGTAGGCGAACCCGTTCTCGCGGAAGACTGTTTCATCCGACTGGCGTAACCATAGCACGACACAAGGCGCATCCTTGCGGGCGATGTTGTAGCGGTTGCCATCTTCTTCGACTGTTTCAGGTTTGTCGTTGTGGGTTCGGTAAGTCGTATCGGACAGATAGCGATACTGGCTAAAGCTGTCGGACTGGTGTTCGAAGACGTCGAGGATGAAGTCTTTGAGTGTTTCAATGCAGGTGTCGTTCCCAGGCTTCATAACCATCGCGCCAACGCCTGGGGCGATCTCATGGAACTTGCTCAGTTTCTCGGCCTCTTTGTCATTGGTTCCGGGGTAGAGCACGTAGGAGCCTATGGTATGCCGCAGGGCATCGTTGTAGGTGTGCATCTTCAGTAGGTCGCCGCGCTTGTAGGTGCGCTCGGATTTACTCTCCAACTTCTCTGCGCTGATGGCTTCCTCGCTGATCTCAGTTTGACCGAACACCTTGGTGATGTCTTCTGCGCGATACTTCGCATCGAAGTGGAGGTGAGCGACTTTACCATCTTTCTCGGCCATGGCTTCTTTCTTATATGCGGCGGGATAAATACTCAGCGTGTAGTCCGGGCGGAAGCGGCGTGAGTAGGAGCCGCTCTCTGTTGCGCCTTCGTTGTAGCTGAAGGTGCGCTCATAGTGCAGGTCGACATTGAGTGCTGTATGTGGTCTGTTCCATAGAAAGCGGCTACATGTTTGCTTGCCGCTCTTCAGGTTGATCGTGAGTTGTCCGTTTTTCTCTGAGATAAAGTCATCTAATTCAACGTCGGTTTCGGCTTCTGATATCCCATCAATCGATTTGAGCAATTCATGGAGTTTGATGAAGATCCAATATTCGTAGAGCGTGGCGACATCACGTGTGCTACCGCTGTAGCATTCCTGCTCGCCCTCCCAATTCAAAGTCGCTGCTGCTTGTGTAAGCAACCATGCCTGCAGCACCTCGCGGTAACCTTCGCGTTTTTGCAGCGTCTGATTATCGAGCGGCAAGCGCTGCATCCTGCTGACTTCATTGAAGAATCGCCTAGCGAGTAGGGCGTCCAATCCTTCCATCATCTCATGTGCTTCGATTCCTACTGAGGAGACTTTGCCGGACTCTTTCCACTTCTCTGCGCAGACATCCGCACACAGTTGACGAAAGGTGGTCAGTGCAAATTTGATGAATTGATTCGGGGCGGTGTCATGGGTGTCCTTTTTGCGGACATCACAGACTTCTGCGGGTCTGCGATTATCTGATGCTCCCTGCCAGCTACGCAGCATACGCACCGGATCCGAAAGGTAGTCATTCGAGCGAGCGGTGCCAGCTGGCACCCAGTTGCTTTCCTTGATTAGTTTTGAGTGCGGGTTGCGGTCGATCGCTTCGAGTAAGCGACTCAACCGCTCTTCGTTCATGAAGTGTCGCAGGAATAGAAATTGCTCGAGTAGGAGCTTGGACTCGTTGGTCGAATCCGCACTGAAGCTTAGGCTGGTGGGCGCTTCCCAGCTCAACAGGAGTTGCTGGCAGAACTCGGCAATCTCCTCGGTCATCTGCCGATACTCGGTTTCGAAATCAAATTTACGGGAAATGATTTCAAAGCTCAGTGTGAGCGGGCGAAATTCACTACTGGTGATGGCGAACGCTGCCATGCCTAGATGATTCACGACTTTGAACTCACCGCTTCGGTTTTGACGGACCTTCCAATTCTGTGATGTCAGCGAATTCTGAATTGCGGTGTCTGTCGGCAATGCACCGCATTCGATGCACCATTCGTAGCCCCACGTCTCCTTGAGCTGTATACAAACTTGATCCGCGCGATGAACCACACGGATAGGTGCTTCTGTTTCATTGGCCCAACGCTTGGCTTTCCATGTGGATGGAAGCTCTGTCGGCATGTAAGCGCACTCAGTGTGATCCAGCGGCACATTTGGACTACTGGCTTCAATGATCCACCAACCGAGAGGTGTCCCGTCAACTTTCGTCAAGGGGATACTGAGACGTTCGTAGCCAGACTCCATAACGCTACGCTATTGAATGAAACTGACGAATTGCTCGTCGCGCAGTGTTTGAATCATTGCTTGGAGTTTCTTCAGTGACTTCGGGAAGACTGCGTCGCCTTCGTTAAATTGAAGGGCTTCGTCTAACTGGATCTTGGTCTGCGCTTGAGCTGTCTCAGCTTCAATCGCACCCTTGTGGCAATAGGCTGCCAGTGCTGCGAGTAGCCCGCCGATACGGCCCATACTGCCGTGTAGCTTGGGCAATAGTTTCTGAAGGATTTGATCATCGAGATCCTCGTTCCATGTGCCTGCGTCCCATGCGTCGGAATCATCTGCCAAGTGGCGACATACACGCAGGTAAGTATTTACTTCCTTGGCTGTGCGGTAGGCGAACTCGAAGCGACCGTCCTTGAGGATTTTAAATAGTTTGAGCAAGTGGTCGGCAATTAACTTGGCGGGTGCTGAAGGTAGTTGTTCCCACTCCGAGTTCTTTGATTTACGTGCAAGATCCAAGAAGCCCTCTGCGATGCCTTCTTGAGATTGCTCGATTTCTGAATAAGCCTTTGGATCATCCAAATAGGCACTAAGATCTTCCGCTGTGACGGAGAACTCGATCACGTTTGAGCGATCCAGCACCTTGGGGCTGAACATGTAAGTAGTCTCGTCGATATTAACCGTGCCGATCACGAAAAGGTTCTTTGGGTAGGCAAGTGCTTGTGGCACTCCGACCTTATCATCTGAAGAACGCAGTAAGCGAAGGTCGCCTTCGCTGTGGAATTTTAGCTTCCCGTCGTTCTGCTCCATCACGGATAGGAAATCCGAAAAATAGCGTTCGACATGGGAAAGGTTCATTTCATCTAGAATGAGGAAATGTGGATAATCCGGGTTTTGCTCCGCATTCAGGAGTAAATCGAGGACTTGAGTTGATTGGAAGATTGGCTGCCCAGAGCCACTGCCGTCATCGCGCAGGTGATTCACAAACCCCAGCACGTTTCGAGTGTCCGTCCAATCCGCTCCAACGGGCACGATCGCATTACTGCTACCGTCTTCGTCCGAAAGGTGCTTCGCCAGTAGCTCTGCGATCTTTGTCTTTCCAGTGCCAGATGCGCCGGTCAAGATTGTGAATGGTTTACTAATCAGAGAGGCTAGGAATCCTTTCAGCAGCTTATCGTTGAAGTTGAAGCCAGATTTCTGGATGCACTCCTTATACGATGCCAACACTGTTTGAGAACTGGCGATGGCGGTTGCGAGTGGGATTTTTTCGATGCTTTCTTCGGGGATTCGATCTGTGATGAACTCAGGCACATCGACGCCCATTTTAGTTAGAATTCTTGCCACGTATTCGGGGTAGGGTGTTAGGTCTGTTAGCGTTTTGGTTACGAGGTTAAATTCTTTCGCATCCCATTCGCCTTTCAGCTTCCATTCGACTTTTCGGATGTGGTGATACTGTTCTCTGATCGAGTCATAAATATAGTCCGAAGTGACCACTCCATAGCCTAAGAGGAGGCTTTTCCCTTTTTTGACTAAGATCCAGTCGCCGACTTTAATTTCATTTGGGAACTGCCAGCAAGCGAGTGAGTTGTTCCAAGGAGTCTTTTCTAGGTTTTCTAGCTCTTTGAGCTTATTTGAAATTTCAGTTCGGGTTTCGTATTGTGCGAGATCTCCTAATGCATCCCAGCCAATCGCAGCTTCTCCATTTTCATACTGCTCATCCCAAAGATACGCGCCTTCGCCGGGAGCAAATAGCCAGAGTCTACTATTTACGGTGGTAGGTGTGTCTGGTGCTAACTGCTCTTGATTTTTTAGTTCGCTGACTTTTCTTATACTTGCAGTTATGTGTTCCACTAAACTCGTTGTATTTCCGGATATTAGTTCATCGCGGTAGAACCCTTTTGGAGTAATAAATGCATTTGAATATTTCGTATTTTTCTTTGACCCATCGATTGGTAGGCCCCATGGGGCTGGGACGACTGTTATCTGATCTTTCCAGTCATCTTTATCTTTCGTTCCACAGATGACGCCTGCTACTAAACCTTTTCCGTTATGGGCAAACGTCAGCCCTACATAGATACCTTTGGCTGGTGCATTGCTATTTTTGGGAGCAAAAATGATCCAAGGTATTCGTGGAAATGCACCTACTCCTTTTGAAATTTTCCATTCCCAGTCTCCGGTCTCGACTTTATCTGACAGTTGTTCCCCTATACTTGTTAGATCTTGCCGCCCTTGTGTGGATCTTGGGTCATCCGTAGGGAGGCCATGTCCAGTATTTGGATAATTAGCGCATAGATCAAATAATCGTTCGAAGGCTTTATTGAGCTTACTCATGCTGTATCTTTGTGAAGGCTTATTGTAAGATTTTCTGGATCACTTTTGCGATTTGATACGCGAGATATGGAGGCACTGCATTGCCGACTTGTTTGAACTGTTCAGTTCTTGGGCCACAGAATAGATAGTCGTCTGGAAACGTCTGCAGTCTGGCTGCTTCGCGGACGGTTAAGCTGCGGCATTGTGCTGGATCTGGGTGAATGAAGTAATGCCCGTCTTTATGAATGTGCGAAGTAATCGTAGTCGATGGCTTCCCTTTACATTGCGTTCTGAAGCGATCATTGAATATGGCCTTACCAGTCTTCTTATTCACGTTCTTGTGCGCGGGTAGCAGTGAAGTGGGGTATTCTTCGAGCTTCGGTGAATAGCCATGCACTTCTGAAAAACTACTACTATAGAGGTAGCGGTGGAGGTCAGTTGGCATGTGCCCTCGGGCTTCGTGGTTTAAGCATACGGGAGTCTCTGCGGTTCGATACCAATCATCGAGTTCGGGCAATGCGTCGCCTTCACGTTGAACCATGATGGCGCCGCTCCCTTTATGACTGTCGATTTTTACGACGCTCTGCTTAATACTTTCGCGCACTCTAGGTTGATGCTTCTGCATCCATTTGTCTGCTTTGGAACCGATGATTTCATTCACGACGTTGAGCCAGCCGCGCTCCTTTTCTTTAGATAGATGACTATGGATCTTTGGAAGGTCATGGAGAACCTGCCACGCTGAAACTTCTATCTCGTCCTGTTCGAGATACTGCATTTTCAATTTCAAGTCACGCCTGATGCCGATGATAAAGAGACGATGCCGCGCTTGTGGCACACCTTGCTTTTCAGCATTCACGATGTGTGCTTTGTTTTCCTCCTTTGCATTTTTCGGTGCGGTTTCTGGTTTCCAAAGAGGGTAGAGGTCATACTCAACTTTCCGTTTTTTGCGTCTAAGGGGAGTGTCATCAATTGCGCCACGTGGCTTACCGAGGTCGGACTTGATACGATCAATAATTGCTGTGCCTTGATGCTTTGAGGAAAGCAGGCCTTTCACGTTTTCCATGACAAAAATTGAAGGCGCATGAACTGCTACAATTCTCAAATATTCGCGATAGAGTAGGTGACGGTGATCGTTTTCGAATTTTTCACCAGTTCCCTTCATCTTTGCACGGCCCACCAGTGAGTAAGCTTGGCAAGGAGGGCCGCCTAACAGCACCCAATCTTTAGTTTCTTTGCCGAGTGCAGCTTCAATTCGTTTAGACACTTCCCCGGCAGGAGTGTCGCCAAGTGTTGCTTGCATCGCTTCTTCTTGGGCATGTTTCCACAGCTTAGGGTGCTTTGTTGTTAGTTTTGTCTGGTCGAACGTGTTGTTGGATTCAGGGTTCGAATAGAAGTCGATGAGTTCATCGTTCTTTCCAGCTTTACGCAGCTTCCGGCAGAAACTCCTGAATCGGAGAGTGTTATGCGCATGCTCATCCATTTCGACTGAGAGTCGAATGTCGAAGTTCGCATTTGAAAAGCCTTCCGCAAGGCCGCCTGGTCCGGCAAAAATATCTATGGCGGGGATCACTAGTAGTTCTGGTTAGTCATTGTAATAATAGCCATGGTTTTCGCATCGTTCGAGTGCCTCTAATATGCCTTTAGCCTCTCTGTCCTCTGTTGGCATGCCTCGGCTTGCTTTTTGAATCCACTTATTTTCCCTCGGTAGCAACTTGTTCTGTGCGCTGTTCCATTCCAGAAGTGCACACCAAAATTCCGGACCCCGGTTATAAACTTCCATCACTGCATTTATGTTTTTTAAGTCCTTGGCGTTGGCTTTCGCCTTCTTTTCTTCGATGACGATCTCGGCTGTCTGGGGGTCTATAAGTAGGGACTTAAGCTCATCCGGGTAAGTTAGACCGAGTTCCTCAACCTTCTGCCAACACAATTCTTTTTTACACCATTCGCCCACATTGGATTGTCCACCCTCGAGTAACTTAATCTTATCGTTGATGGATTCGGCAAAAATAAGGAGATGGTCGATTAGTGCCTCCGGAGCTTCGTTATCGATCCAAAGTTGCTCGAATTTAAAAAGCTTACCGGTATTGCGAACAGCGGCCGCAAACGAGGAAAGCGTGTAAGTAACTATTTGTGATCGATAGCCGTCATACCAAGACTGCTTTAAGATTTGCTTTTCAAGCGCTTTAAATACGATTGCTTTGCCGATCAGCCGCTTAAAGTAGAGCTCATTATAAGTTAACTCTTTCTTTTCCCAGACTTTAACGACCTGTTCGATATACTTGATGTAGCTTTTTTGGGCACCCATCGCGACGATATGAGGCACTTCCGCAAAGCTGTTTTCAAATTTAGCAAGATCAGTCTTGGTAAACATCTGGCTTTTCGGATGCTCGCGCTGAAACTCCTTCTTTTTGGCATTCGAGAGTTTCAGTTGCTTATTCGCATATTGGCCCCTTGCCCGCTCGTAAAACCACTTGGACTCGCCTATACCTGTCGACTTGGTTGAAAGGTTTCTAGAGTAAGCCTCGATCTGCTGGTGGAATGGATGGTTGGATGATAAATCGGCAACATTAACTTTATTTTGCGTGTTGGCGTATTCCGATATCCTAGGAACAATTTTCTCAGCACTCTCCTGTGACACGACGGTCAATTTTACTTGCACGTAAACATCATCAACATCGGCTCTCAGCATTTTTGAAGTGAAGATAGAAGCAGCAGTCTGTCCTCCATTCACAATTTGGAGATTGTGGATACGTTTTATTGTTTTTGAAGCTGCGTCGAACTCCACATCATCAGCTGTAGCCGTGAGCCCATTATTGAATGCAAAAAACATATGGGGCTCGTTTTTTATGGTATTACGCATTCCTTTGTTAACATTACCCCGGAATTGTAGGAAAGTTCTCACGTTCTGTTCCAAAAGTCTTTCGCCATACTTATCATACAGCTGGGCGACCAGATCCCCGTTCATCGCCAATAGAAAGGATTGTAAGGAGTCCACACTTCCTGAGGCCATTAAAGCCGGAATACCTCCATCAATATCAAAGTCTTGGAAATCGATCTCGATGTCCTCATGCGCACTCTCCGAATTCTCGACTTTGAAAAGCCGGTTAAGGTCCCAGATCTCGTAGCTGCACTCAACGTCCCCAGATAAGAGGCCTTGTTCGAGATGAGTGGTCCTCGTCTTGAGGAGCGCGTTGGTCAGGTAATAGAGCCTGAGCTTGAGATCGGGTTTCTCATCTCCCGGCTCTTTGTAAGATCTTATGTTATCGATCAAATCCGCGACCGGTGTTTCTACCGGAAATGTGGTCGCGTAATCTTCGCTTAAGGCGCAGTCGAATAGTCGTTCGACTCTTTTAAAGTGTTTTGAGAAATCACCCTTGCCTGCGGATTCCACGGCTCGAGTTTCCCGATAATCAACGATAAACATTGTGAGAGTGTTGCTCGTTTTGTTGTGGGACCATGCGTCAACCGCTATCTGCATTCGAGGGTTCGAAAGGTCGGAGAAACTTGTGATCTGATATCCATCCAAATAGCCCTGATCTTCAAATATCGAGCAGAGGTAGTCGCAAAAAGATGTTTTTTTTGCGCCCCTGGAATCGAGAAAATCAAACAACTGGTCGTGATATTCCTCAAGCTCTTCTCTTTCTTCTTTTTCCATGTTTATTCTATTTCAAGTTCTTATTTTAGATTAAAGTAACCAATATTCTTAGCGTTGGAGTTATTGGTGACCAAGCTTCGATCGAGGAAGCGGTTGAATTCTTCGCATGATGTTTCGGATACAATTGCACAGTTATGGCAGGCAGCTTTGTTGCAATTATCTGTCCCTTGGAATTCAGCCTCGGCGCATACCGGGTCTGAGGAGCACCAAGTGGCTTTTTCCAGGGCCTTGTGTATGATCGGCTCCAGTAGCTCTTTTTTTCCCAGACGGACGAGTCCACCAAGTGTTCCATCGCTGTCACCTGCAGCCGTATAGATCAAAACTCCAGCCATTCTCATGTCATCGTCGGTCGATACATAGAGGCGCTCGCGCAAGGATGCAGAACTGTATCCGCAATCGAAAATCATTTGATCCATCAGAATATGCGCGAATGTATGAATCATGACAAAGCGTGGGCTGATTTCTTTTTCTTTTCGCTCTAGGCTGTCGTATTCATCCTGAAGTGATTCCGCGGCGCAGACGACTGAATCATTCGCTTCCCACTTGAGCAATTCCTGCTCAGAAAACTGGATAAAGAGGCCTTCGCCAAAGACTTCGGTTGCAGGTAACCAGTGGTTGTTGGGCGGTGGTTCGCTAAGTCGAAGCAGGGACTCCTTGTTGGCGCATCCTGAAGAAGATTCAGGCACGATTCGCGAGAAGCCAACCAGCGCTCTGGTTTCTTTCAGGCGCTCGATACTCATCACTTTGCTGATCTTATTCTTCAGATTCGGAGACTCGAAGTTGCAATCCAGTTTATTAATCTTGAGGCTTCTTCTTTCATTCAGGCCTTCAGACAGAACCTTATATTCATCGTAGCGGTAGTGTAAGTCTGCGGTCGCCTCATCCCGGTTCTCCTGACTGTTCCTCTCCGGAGTAATCTCGGACTCTTCAGGTTTATCGGTTGAAGAGAGAACTTTCTGTATATCCTGGACGGAGAAATCAGCCAATTTATCAGGATGTTTATTCAGGATTTTATCAGCAATTTCAGTCGCACTGAATCCAAAGGATTTCAGTAAATCTTTGGTCGAAGAGATGGCTCCCGGACTGTAGATTAGGTCGTAAAGTTTGGATAAGGATGTATTCTCGGGCGCGATTTCGTTTACCGGGATATAAATCGATGTCTTGATTTCGGCGAAGTAGGCATTGCTTGCACTGATCAAGGTTGGATGAAGGTCAGCACCGCAACCATCCTTTTTTGTAGCCTTTAACCATGGTTGGCAACCCGGACAGGTAAACCGATCATTGCTATTCTTGAGTAGGCGGCTTGAGAGATTACTCCTCGTGCCTTCGTCTCGGGTCGACGATCCAAAAGCGCCTCTAAGTGTCCTCTGTTCCATTACCTTACCTGACTTAGGCGCAAGTGCTTTTACTGTAATCTCGTTGACTGAATTACCACCCTTATAATGCAGCTTTGCACTTTTTTCGGCTGAACTGAGCTCGCTGCTTTTTTTACCGAATACCCATTCGCGCCATGGAAAGTCCATCACGCACCCATTTTCGCAAGCCGCGATAAAGCGGGTTTGGGTCAACGGCATTTTCGATTCGCATGATTTGCACCGAACCCTTCCCGAGGTTCCGCTATCTTCTTCCTGCATCGATGAACAGATCGAACAAACGTGCCAATTGGGAAACCGAAATACGGGCACAGGCATATAAAAATTCATTTGGTCGTCTGCCTTTTGGCTCGCCGAAATTACTCTAAACTCGGGAGGCTGCATGAGGTAGTTTACCCCCAAGCGGCGGATAAAGCGCTGGTCCTCGATTAACCGGAATTCGTTGAATTTAGGCTCCTCTATATTGGCGAGGCCCGGCTCTCTGTTATTTGTAAACCAATAATCGAGTCCGGCCGTGATCACCGTCGTTCCACCCTTTAGAGTATGAATGGATCCAACTCCGAATGGAACGATGAATTGTGCTCTTCTAAATGTATCCATTTACTGGTCTTTTATTGAGTGGGAGGTAGTTTTTGGCAAATTTCAGCACGGCATTCAGCGTCTACTGAGCGCATGCTGTTCATTGTCGGCCACGAAAGATGCTCCCAGTTAGGATGGTAAGGAGAGCCCGCTCTGCGCAATTGCGCAGTATTCTCACCCATCTGGTTGCTTAGATTCCAATTCCCTTTTTGCCATCCCTGTAAATCGGTTCTCATTGCTTCTAGGTAGCCTTCGAGTTGGGAAAGTTCATTCGGTGCAATC
>Ga0209223_10005885_pt1 | contig 10664 bp, 9 predicted proteins | sample COG_06_FD_184750 | JGI IMG/M metagenome (GOLD analysis project Ga0209223, IMG submission 184750) | Pelagic Microbial community sample from North Sea - COGITO 998_met_06 (SPAdes) (version 2) | ecosystem: Environmental > Aquatic > Marine > Neritic zone/Coastal water | place: Helgoland, sampling...
AATCGGAGTCAATGCTCCCATTCCTGTTACAACAACGCGCTTCTTCTCCATAATAGCTTATAGAAGTTAAAAAAGAAAGATAAATTTATTTGTTCTCTCCAATGAAAGAGATAGCATCACCTACAGTAGCAATTTTTTCTGCTTGATCATCTGGAATAGCAATATTGAATTCTTTTTCGAATTCCATAATTAACTCTACAGTATCTAAAGAATCTGCTCCTAGATCGTTTGTAAAACTTGCTTCTGAAGTTACTTCTCCTTCATCTACACCCAATTTATCAACGATAATTGAGATAACTCTTGATTTAATATCTGACATGATTTTTTTTTAAATTAATTTTATCTGATTGCAAATAAAATACATTTCGTTAATCCAACAAAATTCTTTTCACTAAAGTTATGAGGAATACGTTTTTAAGAACTTGTTTACAGTACACAATTACTTCTGATAAATTTTTTTTTTCAAATCACGAGCCAAAGCATTTTTTCTGGAAAACCCAATGGTATCAATATTTAAGGGAGTTCATTTACGAAGCCTTTAAGGTGCCTCCTAGGAGATTCATAGGATTTGGGACGTGAGTTAAAGTCGCTAATCCAGGGTTTTGAATTGCTGCAATTAAAAGCCCAGAAGCGATTCCGATGCTTTCCTTTACATAGTAATTGTTTAATTTATCTTCATTTTCGTTAAAATCATAGGCTTTTTTCACAATAATTATTATCAAAGTCTCTAGTCCAATAACCTCTTACCCTTCCTTTGCAACTAATTTTCCTCTCATTTTCAGTTAATCCTCTTATTTTACTTTTTGCTCTGCAAAGGAAACAACACAGAAAGTCCATGGTTGTTTGTGCGCTCCTTAAGTTACATTCGTAAAAGTTAAACCACTTAAAAAGTAAATTCAACTTCTTGAATCAGAGAATAAATATTTACTTTTTTAATCCATTCTATGGGTTTTGGATTTACCTTTGCGCAGAATTATTAAGCGGAAGAAATGAACATCATCTTATTTGCCTCAGGAACAGGTAGTAATGTTTATAACATTATACAACATTTTAAGTCAAACGACTCTATAAACGTTGTTGCTGTGCTCTGCAATAAGGCTGGGGCAGGGGCATTAAACCATGCTAAAAACGCTGGTATTCCTACGCTTACTTTTAGCAAAGAGGAATTAGACAACTCAATTAAGGTAGAAGAATTTTTAGCAGAGAGAAAAGTTGATTTAGTTATTCTTGCAGGGTTTTTATTAAAAGTTCCTCAAAGTTTAATTGATTTATACCCTAATAAAATTATCAACTTACACCCTGCTTTGTTACCAGATTATGGAGGAAAAGGCATGTATGGAATGAATGTCCATAATGCAGTAATTGCAGCTAAAGAAAAAAAGTCAGGGATTACAATTCACTTGGTAAACGAAAGGTATGATGAGGGAGCAACTATCGCTCAATTCGAATGTTCTTTGAATGAGAGCGATACCCCCCAAACCTTAGCACAGAAAGTCAGCGTTTTGGAAAAGTCCCATTTTCCAAAAACAATAGAAGAATACATTTTAAAAATTAAATAATTATGTTCGCATCAGTTTTTTTTGGATTCGACCTGAAAGAGGTCGGAGTAGCATCAATGGTATTATTTGCAGTTATTGACATAATAGGTTCTATGCCAATTATTATCAAAATAAAACAATCCGCGGGCTCTATTCATCCGCTTAGAGCAACAGCAGTCGCAACATTAATAATGATTGGCTTCCTTTTTTTAGGAGAATCAATTTTAAGTGTGATTGGAGTTGGAATAAATGAGTTTGCTGTAGCAGGGTCATTTATCTTGTTTTTTATGGCTATAGAAATGGTTTTAGGGATAGAGATATTTAAACACAAACAAGACAGTTCTTCGTCTCGAACGGCTTCAATTGTGCCGTTAGCATTTCCGGTAATTGCTGGGGCCGGAACAATGACTTCTATTATATCTCTGAGGGCAGAGTTTGCGCAGGTGAATATTTTGGCTGCTATTGTATTAAACTTAATATGCGTTTTTGTGGTTTTAAAGCTTACCGCAAGGATTGAAAAGCTTTTGGGTAAAGGTGGAATGGCAGTATTAGAGAAAGTTTTCGGAATAATACTTTTGGCCATTGCTATAAAGTTGTTTGCATCGAACGGAAAAGAACTATTTTAACAAAATTTATAATAAAGATAAACCAATATATGTATTTTTGTTTAACTTTGCCACGTTTTCATTAAACAAATTAAAATTACCCAATATGATTAATCGAGTTTTATTTCTGCTTATAATTTTTTCCACCCAGTATATGTCTGGGCAAGAAAAATTTACGATTTCTGGCACCATAAAAGATTCAACCGACGGTGAAGATTTAATCGGTGTTTATGTCTCTGTAACAAATTTAAGTGGTGTAGGAGCTGTAACAAATAGTTATGGGTTTTATTCGCTTACCCTTCCAAGGGGAGAATACTTAATTTCTTATAGTTATGTAGGGTATAACACTATTGACAAAAACATTGTGCTTGACAAAAACATCACAATGCGGTTAGAACTTTCAAATAGCTCAGAGGTAATGAAAGCGCTTGATGTTACTGCTGAAAAAGAAGACGAAAACTTAACCAACACAAATGGAAGCACAGTCCGATTAAAGCCAAAAGACATTGAAACAATCCCAGTGCTTTTTGGCGAAAAGGATGTTTTAAAAACAGTTACTTTACTACCCGGTGTTCAAAGTGCTGGCGAGGGTAGTTCAGGGTTTAATGTTAGAGGCGGTGCTTCAGATCAGAACTTAATTTTATTAGATGAAGCTCCCGTTTACAATGCCTCGCATTTATTGGGCTTTTTTTCTGTGTTTAACTCAGATGCTTTAAAAGATATCAATCTTATGAAAGGCGGAATTCCTGCCGAATATGGGGGTAGATTATCTTCTGTAATGGACATAAAAATGAAAGAGGGTAATAATAAGAAGTTTAGTACCTCTGGCGGAATAGGGCTAATCTCGTCGAGATTATTAGTAGAAGCGCCTATAGTGAAGGACAAAGGCTCCTTTTTTGTTTCAGGAAGAAGAACTTATGCGGACACTTTTTTGAAACTTTCCAAGGACAGCAGCAGAAGAGAGTCAACGCTTTATTTTTATGATATAAATGCAAAAGCCAACTATTCTTTTGGAGAAAAAGACAGAGTTTTCCTCTCGGGTTATTTTGGGCAAGATAAATTTGGCTTTGGAGAATCTTTTGGCTTTGAATGGGGAAATACCACTGCAACTTTGCGATGGAACCATATTTATTCTAATAAACTCTTTTCCAATACCTCTATTATTTACAGTAATTATGATTACAAAATTACAATAGGTGGTGCCGGCTTCAATATTGCTTCCATAATAAAAGACTGGACATTTAAACAGGATTATCAATGGTTTGCGAATGATGTGCACAATGTGAAATTTGGGTTCAATGTTCTAACGCATAAAATTTCACCGGGAGGAATAAACAGTATTGAACCTGATGGAATCATTGCCAATCTGAATGTCCAAGACAAAAGATCAGTTGAAGGGTCGGCATATTTATTAGATGAATGGAAAATTTCCAACCGAATATCTGCTAATTATGGATTAAGGTATTCATCTTTTTATGCTATTGGCGATCAGGATGTTTATAGCTACGATGAAAATGGCAACCTATCAGATACAACATACTACGGTAAAAATGAAGTTTTTCAGCAATATCATGGATTAGAACCGCGTATAGCCGCTACTTTTATGTTAGACGAATATAGCTCTATGAAAGCATCTTATTCAAGAGGGTATCAATACCTTCATTTACTTTCTAACTCCACGGCTTCTAGCCCTACGGATATTTGGATGCCTAGCAGTAACAATATTAAACCACAGCTTTCGGATCAATTTACCATAGGATATTTTAGAAACTTCCAAGACAATACTTACGAGTTTTCGGTGGAATCTTATTATAAGCCCATGAATAATTTAATTGATTACAAAACGGGAGCAGAAGTATTGCTAAACGAATTCGTAGAAGGAGAATTGGTTTATGGAATAGGCAGAGCTTATGGTGCAGAAATTCTAATTCGAAAAAACAAAGGTAAATTTACAGGTTGGTTGGGCTACACTCTAGCCAGAACTGAAAAGAAGTTTGATGAGATTAACACATCCAATTGGTTTCCTGCTCGTCAAGATAGAATCCACGATATTTCGATCGTTGCAATGTATGCTTTTACTGAAAAAGTAAAGGCTTCTGCTAGCTGGGTTTATTATACCGGAAATGCTATTACTTTTCCAAGTGGTAAATATGAAGTGGACGGCATTATAGCTAACTATTATACCGAAAGAAATGGCTACAGAATGCCAGATTACCACAGGTTGGATATTGGAGTTACTTTGTATAACGATAAGTTTAAGACGCGTGTTGATCCAGATACACAGAAAGAAATAAAGGTTAAAAAGAAATGGGAATCCAACTGGAACTTTTCAGTTTATAACGCATATGCAAGAGAGAATGCGTATCAAATCTCATTTCAAGAAAGTGAGACAAACCCTGGACAAACAGAAGCTGTGCAACTAGCACTTTTCAAAATAATTCCATCAATTGCTTACAATTTTAAATTTTAATTATGAAAGTTCTTCCCACATATATCATTGCATTTGCACTATTGGTCTTCAATACATCTTGTGAAAAAGTTATTTTAATTGACTTGAATGAAGCAGACCAGAAAATAGTAGTTGACGCTATTGTATCGAATGATTCCGTCCAAAACTATGTTATACTCTCAAAATCAGGAGGGTTTTATCAAAACAACGATTTTCAGGCAATTTCAGATGCCATAGTTACAATTACTGATGATGGAGGTGTGGTGCATATTTTAACTGAATCTGAACCAGGCTACTATTCAAATCCAACTCTTATAGGACAGCTAAAAACCACCTATAACCTTGAAGTAGTTACAAATAATCAAACCATAACTGCAAGTACTTACTTGCCAGACACTACCCATTTAGATTCGCTATCTTATTTTTTGAACTCAGGGGGCTTTGGAGATCCAGAATGGTTTGTTTTGATGCATTGGTCGGATAAAGAGACTGAAGAGAACTTTTATAGATTCAAAGCAGCTATAAATGGCGAAAAAGACAATCAGATAAGTTTATTAGACGACTTGCTGATAAATGGCGTTGAAACGCAATATCCATTGTTTGATGTTACCGTAAATGATTACGATAGCCTATCTATAGAGTTTATTGAAATTGACAGAGAAACATACAATTATTTAAAAGTTTTAGGAGAAATTGCAAGCGGTGAGAACGCAACATCTGCTGCACCAGGAAACCCTGTAAGTAACTTGAATGGGGACGCGATAGGTTTTTTTGGGGCGTATGCAATAACAAATGGCTTTATTGTAATTGAACCCTAATAAGCTATAATATATATTATACCTATATTGCGATAAAGAATCTAATGGATTTTGAATATAAAAACATAGAAATTACTTCTTCAGCAAAAACTCCTCGTGTTATTTTAAACAAGGATACAGGTGAAATTATTATTGAAGGACGGTCATTTCCAGAAAATGCTCCTGAATTCTATTATCAGTTCACTAGATGGCTTGCTGAGTACTCATTAAACCCTGCTCCAAAGACCAAAGTAAGTTTAGGGCTGCTCTATTTAAATAGTAGCTCCGTTTCAATAATAACGGGAATGATGAAGTTATTGGATAACATGATTAGCATGAAGACGGAAGTTGAAATAACATGGATTTTCGAAAATGGGGACGAAGACATGAAAGATCTAGGACTTTTTTACCAAGAGTCCCTTAGTAGCAAAGTTCAAGTTATTGAGGTTGCTAAATTTGATTTTTAAACCTAAAAAAGATGGCCCCATCTAAGTCTATGTCCTGGAAAAACACACTGCACGAAGTGATTTTCGAAGCAGATACACGGGCTGGAAAATTATTTGACATTGTTTTATTAATTCTGATTCTTGGAAGTGTTGCTACGGTAATGCTTGAAAGTGTTAATTCTATACGAATAGAACACGGACAGACCTTAAATATAATCGAATGGGGATTAACAATCCTTTTCTCAATTGAGTACATTACTCGAATCATTTCAATAAAAAAGCCTTTTAAGTATATTTTTAGCTTTTATGGGTTAATTGATTTACTATCAATTTTACCAACGTATCTGGGGTTGTTTATTACGGGAGCATCATCGATGGCGGTAATAAGGTCTATACGTTTATTGAGGGTGTTCAGAATATTAAAGTTAGCTAGATATCTTAAAGAAGCTGCAGCATTCAAAAGTGTATTAATAGCAATGCGTCCAAAAATAATTGTTTTTTTAGTTGCAATTTTCTCAATTGTTACCATAATGGGAACAGTTATTTATATGATTGAAGACCCTGAAGATGGATTTACAAGTATTCCAAGGTGCGTTTATTGGGCTGTTGTTACACTTACAACCGTAGGATACGGAGATATAGCTCCTCAAACTGTTTTGGGGCAAGTCTTTGCATCTTTAATTATGGTTATGGGCTATTCTATTATTGTTATTCCTACAGTATTTGTTGTTACCTCTAGCATGCTGTCTTCTCGAGATACTGCTCTAAACACAACGTCTTGTCCATCCTGTTCACAAGAAGGACACGATAATAATGCCGAATTTTGCAAGTACTGTGGTGATAGTTTGGGAAACAGTTAGCCTCCTGTTCCGCTTCCTTGGGAAAATACATGAAAGAACCCCTTTAAAAAAAGTGGTTCAATTCCAGTTAATCGTATTGTATTAACCGTACACAAATAATAATAAACACCATCTGGAACCATCTTTCCTGATTTCATGTGCGTGCCGTTCCAATTAATATCAGGATTGGCTGTTTCGTAGACAACCTGACCCCATCTATTGTAAATTTGAATATTGATGCTTTCTACGTAGCTATAAGGAACCAATGCTGAAAATAAATCATTAATTCCATCACCGTTTGGGGAGAAAACGTTGGGCAACCAATAAGAGGGACAATTATCAAAGCAAACCAAATTGCTTGAGTCGCTTTCATTTCCATATTGCGCGGAGTCCAAAGCTGTAATGGCATAGCACCCTGCAATAGAACCATTGTCATTGTGTGTAAATATTGTGTCTCCATTGTTATCAAAAGTTCCAATCAACTCCATTTGATTTCCTTCTATTGGGGTGTAATAAAGATTGTAGCTCATTACATCATCTGCACACAAATTATTCGGGTTGGTCCAAGTCAGGATATTCTCTCCAATTTCACAATTTCCATTTATTGATAAAACAGGCGGACACGGAGGAGTCAAATCTATAGGGGAGTCACATGTAACTTGAGAAAGGTTTAATATTGGGCTAACAATACTTGAAGAGCTATAATACCCCTGACTTTGCACATAATAGCAATACTGCGAGCCGTTTACCAGCCCAGTATCAGCAAAGTTTTGCATGGTGGTTGTTCCCACCAAAGAAAATGGACCATTAAAATTATTCGCCCTGTATATAAAGTAGTCTGTGTTTATCCAAGGAACATCTTCGTTCCAGGAAACAGTAATTTGATTGTCGCTCGGAACGGTGTTTATAAAAATGGATCCGGCATTATTTGAGGTTCCAACCAATAATGCCGTTCCTAAACTGTCGTAAAATAACGCTACTCGATAATAATTTGTCTGACTAGTGGTGTTGATGTTAAAATGCGTAAACGTTGTATCTGAGTTATATAGGCTCGTGCTCGAAGTGGTTTGCCCAATCAAAGTGTTTACGTTGTTTATGTTCAGTCCATGATATATTTTATACAGATAAGGTCCGGGATATTGCGTTGTGTCCATTTCTGTAGGCTTAGACCACATTATAGAATCGATACCAGCAGTCACATTTGTTTGTAAAACAGAAACATGAGTAATTACCGGAACTTCCTTTCTTAATCGCGCACATGAAGTGTCCGAAGGGCAGCTTTCTACTTGACCAATATCGTAAAAAGCCCGAACGACATAACAATAGCTAAGTCCTAATGTAAGTCCTTCATTGTCTGTAAAAGAAGTATTATTTATACCAAATAGCTGTCCTATTTGCATAAACCCATTTGCGTTTAAATTTGGATCAGAGCAACAGTCTGTTGGTAAATTCAAAGATTGATTAGTAGACCGGTATATTCTATACCCCTCTGCATTATTGCAGCTGGTAGGGTCCCACGTCACGGAAACATTATTTCCAATAGGGTTTGCAGAAACGCCTGTAACTTGAGAAGGAATAATTGTTATTTGCGTAGCCGAATTATCAGCAAACTGAGGAGTCCCATTATCCTCTACAGAAAATAAGATTTGATAGGGGTTATTTTTGATATTATCACAGGAAGTGTTCCATGTAAAAACACTTGAAACTGCTCCAGCACCTGTTGCATCATCAAAGACTGCGGAATTACCATTCAGTGACAATGCTAGCCCAGAAGCGGTTAGGCTAAGTACGTTAGTATTTACATCCGTTGCAGATACAGTAAACTCAATTGGATCTCCAGCAACAACACAAATATCGGGGATAGGGCTTAATACTGGACTATCATTAGAACATCCTGAAATAATTGTGAGCTGAACATCTCTTATCACATACCCTACTATCACACCGTTTCTCCATTCTGTAACTTTAATGGTGTAATTAAATTCTCCGGCCATATTAGGACTATCCCAGCACATTGTTCCAGTAACAGGATCTATAGTAAATGTATTTGTTCCGCCATTAACCAAATGCGGAAATTGATACATAGTAGGAACGGGTAGTTGATTACAATTTTCGCCAAACGGCGCTACAAGCATGTAAGAAAGGCTGTCATCATCAATGTCAACAGCCAAATTATTATAACAATACTGCTGTCCCACACAGGCTTGCGCGGGACAAGGACAATCATTAAACACCACCGAATTATTTCCCCCATTGCTTCCAGCAAATGGATCAATAATTAATTTAGACTGAATAGAAAAAACGACATCATCCGAATTGCCAGCGCCTCCGGTGTAAATATTAATTATTCCCCCATTCCTATTGGGGTCTTCCATGCAAATAATATAAGACCCTGGAGAGGAATAGGTGTGCTGTCCCATATATATGCTCTTCTTGTGGTCTAACGGCAATAAAGTTTCGCTTACTCTTGGGATCGTATCTCCTTCTCCATCACCATAATCAATAAATAATTCATCTCTATTTGCCTGAGCATCATCTCCAACGTCAGTGCAGGTGGTTATAGTAAACTCATAAGTAAGACCTGAAATATGCGTATATGTAATTTCACCACCACGATTATGCGTCGCAAAAGTCAAAACGGGAAGTAATCCAATTATTAGAAGTAATAGATATTTATTGAACTTTTTCATTTTTTATATCTCCAAAAAAGAGCGCATATTTAAAACACTAAATTACTTAATTTGTTGCTTGTATAGGCCAATAATTAAGGCATTGTTCTAATTTGACGGATAATCTAGACTATTTGTTGCGGCAAAGGTAAAATGATTTTAATATTCCATTATTTAAGAGTCGATAATATTGACTAATTTCGGCAATCAAAATAAATTGTATCATGATTTCAGTCCTTCCTATTTCCAAAAAAGAAAACATTAGTAAAGTATATGTGGTTTCAAACCTTAATCAGTTAAGTTTAACAGAATTCAATGAAGACGAACTTAATTATTTAAAGGAGACGCTAAAAGATGATTTTGAGTGGAGATTAATTAACCATCTCAAAGAGCAGGTCTATGTTGTGAAAGTTCACGATAAGTCTACAAACCAATCGCAGGAAAAAGTTAGAAAAGCTGGCGCTAATATTACTAAATCTTTAAACCAATTTAAGCAAAAGGAAGTTGCTGTATATGACAAGACAAAGGGGGGGATGTTTCTTGCGTCAATCTCTGAAGGAATGGCTTTAGCTAACTATCAATTTTTAAAATATTTTAAAGACGCTAAGAAAAAAACAAACACTTTAGCATCTATTTATGCACAATCGGAAGCTATTTCCAAAGAGCAATTATTGGAGTTAAACGCAATAGTTGAAGCAACTTTTTGGGCGCGAGATCTGGTAAACGAACCTGTTTCATTTCTAAATGCTGAAGAGCTATCAAAGCAGATCGAAGAAATGGGCAAAAAAGGAAACTTCAAGGTCGAGGTTTTGGATCAAATAAAGCTGGAGACATTAAAAATGGGAGGACTACTAGCGGTTAACAAAGGTAGTCTGGACCCGGCTACATTTACAAAAATGGAATGGAATCCTAAAAACGCTAAAAACAAAAAGCCAGTTGTTTTAGTTGGTAAAGGAGTGGTTTACGATACTGGAGGGTTAAGCTTGAAACCTACTGCCAACAGCATGGATATTATGAAATGCGACATGGGTGGTGCAGCGGCAGTTTCTTGTGCTATTTACGCAATCGCAAAGGCAAAACTCCCTATTCATGTGGTAGGTTTAGTTCCTGCAACGGACAATCGGCCAGGTGGAAATGCTTATGCACCAGGAGACGTTATAACGATGTTTGACGGGACTACGGTTGAGGTTTTAAATACTGACGCTGAAGGAAGGATGATTTTAGCCGATGCATTGGCCTATGCTAAAAAATATAAGCCGGAATTGGTTATCGATGCAGCAACACTTACAGGGGCTGCAATGCGAGCAATTGGTTCTTATGG
>Ga0209223_10005886_pt1 | contig 10664 bp, 9 predicted proteins | sample COG_06_FD_184750 | JGI IMG/M metagenome (GOLD analysis project Ga0209223, IMG submission 184750) | Pelagic Microbial community sample from North Sea - COGITO 998_met_06 (SPAdes) (version 2) | ecosystem: Environmental > Aquatic > Marine > Neritic zone/Coastal water | place: Helgoland, sampling...
CAATCGCTAAAAATAATAAAGAAAGTCTGCTTAGAATTAAATTAAAATGAAACATTTTATAAATTTGAAAGATATACCAGCTAAAGATCTTAGAAAGATTATTGTTGATGCAAAAAAAAGAAAAAACTTAAGAAAAAAATTAAGTACATTGGAGGTTGATAAAGGAACACCTTTAAAAGGTAAATTGCTTATACAAATGTTTGAAAAATCAAGTTTAAGAACAAGATTGAGCTTTTATCTAGCAATTAAGCAGCTTGGAGGAGGAACATTAACACTTAGATCAAATGAGCTTCATCTTGGTCAAGGAGGGGAAAGTGTTGCTGATACTGCAAAAATACTTTCGACTTATGGTGATGGTTTTATGTTGAGAACTGATAGTGATCAAAAAGTTGAAAATTTTAGAGATCATTTAACAATCCCGGTAATTAATGGTTTAAGCCCATCCTCACATCCAACACAGGTACTTTCAGATGTATTTACTGTTGAAGAGATAAAGAAGAAAAAAATTTCAAAATTAAATATTTGTTGGATTGGAGACTCTAATAATGTTTTGGATAGTTTAATAGCTGCATCTGTTAAATTTTCATTTAAACTAAGCATAGGATGTCCTAAAAATTTTGAACCAGGTAAAGAAGTTAGAGCATGGGTAAAGGCAAATAATAAAAAAATATTTATTAATAATGATCCTAAAAAAGCTGTCTTAGGAGCTGATGTGATATTTTCAGATAAAGTTATATCTTTAAATGATAAAGTTAATAAAAAGAAAAAAATTGAACAATTTAAAAAATTTAAGATAGATAAAAAATTAATGAGTTATGCAAAGAAAGATTGTATTTTTCTCCACTGTTTGCCTAGGGGATCTGAAGTGAGTAATGAAGTTTTTTTAGGAAAAAAATCTCATGTTTGGCAACAAGCTCTTAATAGAGTTCATGTTCAAAAAAGTATTTTATTATATTGTTTTGGAAAATTAAGGTAGTGGTACCGGACTATCAGAATTTTGATTTAAGTATTTAATTACTGAAGCTCTATCTTTTTCTTTTCTTAATCCAGCAAATGCCATTTTGGTTCCCTTAATCCATTTAGCAGGCTTAATTAAGTAACCGTTGAGTTCTTCAAAAGTCCACTCTTTATCGAATGATGCTAGGGCCTTAGAATATTTGTAATCTGTAACAGCGCCAGTTTTTCTCCCAACTACATTCCAAAGTGCAGGACCAATGTTGTTTTTTCCACCTTTAATAATTGAGTGACATGCAGCACATTTTTTAAAAACCTTTTCACCCACAGCTATATCTCCCATTGCCATTAATGCAGCTATATCAACTTTTTCTACCACAGCTGTTTCTACAGATGATGACACAGTTGTAGCTTGCTGCACCTCAACTGCATATCCTGGAGTTTTAGGTTTTTCTACGTGAAATATAATATTTGATAGTTTGCCAATACCAATTACTAAAAGAGCAACCATCAATACAGCAGCTATAATTTTATTTAATTCAAACGAATCCATATTTCTAAATATTATTTTGAACGTATAGCATGATAAATTAAAAAATTACCAAAATTTAATGTATAATTTTGCCTCTATTTCTATTTATTGGGTATAATAAATTGCAAAATTAATGAAAACATTAACCATTATACCATCTCGATTATCAGCCACAAGATTGCCAGGTAAGCCCTTGTTAAAGATAAATAATTTATCAATTATTTCACACGTCTTTAGAAAAGCTCAAGAAGCAAATCTAGGAGAGGTATTTGTTGCAACTGAGGACCAAGAAATAGTCGATGATGTCACAAATAACGGAGGTAATGCTATTTTAACAAGTAGAGATCACAAAACTGGAACTGACAGAATTTATGAAGCATTAAAGAAAATAGACCTTAAAGGTATTGATTTAATAATGAATTTACAAGGGGATGAACCAGCAATAAATATTGAAGACATTGTTAGTTTAAATAAAAAAATGATTAATAGTAAGTCGAGAATAGGAACTCTTGCAGCAAAAATTAAAGATTTTAAAGATTTAAAAAATGAAAATATTGTAAAAGTCATAACTGAAAAAAATCTAGATAACGATCAATTTCCAGAGGCAAAGACTTTTATAAGAAATTCTTCAAATAAAGATAACATTTATCATCATATAGGAATTTATTGTTATTCATCTGTAGCTCTTGAGGAATTTGTTAAATTGAGTCAGTCTCAAAATGAAATTAAAAATAGATTAGAGCAATTAAGAGCTTTAGATAATGATATTAAAATAAATGTAGCACTTGCTAAATCAAGTCCAATTGGGGTTGATACTGAAGAAGATTATCTGGCCTTAAAAAAAATTATGGAATATAAAGTTTAATGAGTAAGATTTATTTTCAAGGTACTTTTGGAGCATATTCCCATTTAGCAGCTTTATTGGTCGACCCAAAAGCAGAGATAATACCTTGTAAAACTTTTGATGATTGTTTTAATAATGCAGCATTAGAGCCTGAATGTAGAATAATTATTCCAGAATCAAACAGAATTACAGGAAATATTGGTATTGAATATTTAATTTTTAAATACAGATTAAATATTTATATGGAACATTTTCAAAAAATTGAACATAATTTATTAGGTCAATCAGGAGCAAAACTTAGCGATATAAAAGAAGTGTATTCTCATGCTCAAGGTTTGTCTCAATGTTCAAAATTTATAAAAGATAATAATATAGCAGAACATATTAGAGCAGACACGGCAGGATCTGCTGAGATGATTTCAAAGACCAAAGATAAAAAGCAAGCTGCGATAGCCTCTTCATTAAGTGCAAAAATTTATGGATTAGATATTATTAAAAAAAATATTGAAAATGAAAGTGGAAACTTAACAAGATTTTTAGTTATGGGAAAAAATATTGCTCAACCTGAGTTTGGAAACAAGAAATATATCACTTCTTTTTTGTTTAAGCTTAAAAGTAAGCCAGCTGCTCTTTACCAGTCTCTTGGAGGGTTTGCGATTAATGGTGTAAACTTAACAAAGTTACAAAGTTATCCAGAAAAAAACACATTCGATTCCTTCTTTTTTTTATGTGATCTAGATGGACATATTGAAGATCCAAAAGTCCAAAAATCTTTAGAAGAGTTAGGTCTTCATTGTGAGGATTTTCACGTCTTAGGTGTTTTTGAGGCAGATAAATTAAGAGAGAAAAAAAAATAATCTTTTCTTGTAGAATAGAAAATTTAACTGCTATAATAGTCTCGGAGGCTAGAGGTGGATGCTGCTTGAACCCGACCAGATCTTAACGGAAGCAGTCGTAGAGACAGTTATTCAGGTTCTAGTCTCCTGAAAATTAAAAAATGAATAATAACTCAAAAGTATTAGCGTTAAAGTATAGACCACAAAGTTTTGATGATCTTATAGGTCAAGAAGTTGTAGTAGAAACTATAACTAACTCAATAAAAGCCAATAAAGTTCCAAATGCTTATTTGTTCACTGGAATAAGAGGAATTGGTAAAACCACGACTGCAAGAATAGTTGCTAAAGCACTCAATTGTTCAAATGGTATAGAAAATTTATGTAAAGAAAATTTATGTGAAAATTGTGAGGCAATAACAAACTCAAGTCATATTGATGTTCTTGAAATGGATGCTGCAAGCAAAACAGGTGTAGATGACGTTAGAGATTTAATTGAATTTTCAAGATACGGGCCAACTTCAGCAAAATATAAAATATTTATCATAGATGAAGTTCATATGCTAAGTAAACAAGCGTTTAATGCATTATTGAAAACACTTGAAGAACCACCTGAATATCTTAAGTTTATTTTTGCAACTACAGAAATTAAAAAAATTCCAATTACTGTTGTGTCAAGATGTCAAAGATTTGATCTATCTAGAATTAAATCAACAGAATTATTTGAATTTATAAAAAAGATAAAGGATAAAGAAAATGGTAAAGTTTCAGACGATGCTTTAAAATTAATTATTAAGATATCAGAAGGATCTGTGAGGGATGCCTTATCCTTGTTAGATAGAGCTCTATTAAGTTTAGACGATAATACAGAATTAGATCTAAATGCAGCGCAGAAAATTTTTGGTTATTTTGATAAATCTCAATTAATTGATTTATTTCAGTTAATTTTAAATGGCGAAGAAAACAAGGTGATCAATATTTACAGAAAAATATATGATCAAGGAGTTGAGCCAAAAGTTTTTATTAATGATTTTTTAGAACTTCTTTATTATTTTAAAAATATCAATTCATTAACTTTAGAAAGTACTAATTTTTCTCTTAATGATGAGGAGTTTACAAGAATTAAAGATATATCTAGTCAAGTAGATGCAGAAGTTTTAATTCTATTTTGGCAATTTGCAATCTCGTCGCTTGAAGAATTAGATATTGTCTCTAATCAGCATTTATCAATTGAGATGTTCTTAATAAGATTAATGCATTTAAGTTCTATAAAATTAAAAAAAACACCTGATTTTAATACTGATGAAAGCTTAGAAAGTGCAGCTGTCCTGAAACAAACTGATATAGAAAATGTTACACAAGCTATAGATCAAATCAAAAATATTGCTCAAGAAAAAAAAAATAAACCTGAAATTGAAACAGAAATTAAAGCAATAGATAAAAGTTTAATTAATTCATTTAATGATTTGTTAGATGCCTGTTTAGAAAAAAAAGAAATTAAATTAAAATATGAATTAGAAAAAAATGTTAACCTAGTTAAATTTGAGAGAAATAGAATAGAAATTTCCTTCAATGATAATTTAGATAAAGATTTTGTTAAAGATTTGTCCGCAAAACTTTTTGAATGGACTAGTGAAAGATGGATAATTACATTTAGTAAATCTAAAGGTGAAATGTCAGTAAAAGAAAAACAAAAAAATAAAAGAGAAGAATTAATAAATGAAGTTAAAAATTCAGAAATCTATAAAACTATAATAGAAAAGTTCCCAGATGCTGAATTGACCGATGTTAAATTAAATAAAAAAGAGGATTAAAATGACTGATTTTACTAAAATTTTAGATAAAGCTAAGGAACTTGAAGCTAAAATGAAAGAAAGCCAAGAAAAAATCAAAGAGATTAGGGCCGAGGGGGTTTCTGGATCTAATTCAGTTAAAATTATACTAGATGGAGAAGGTGAGATGCAAAACATTAAATTATCTGATGATATAATGAAAGAAGATAAAACCATTATAGAAGATTTAATAGTGGCTGCTCACAACAGTGCTAAGTCTCATCTTAAATCAAAGACCACAGAAGAAATTTCAAAAGCTACAGGAGGTTTTGGAATTCCTGGTTTTAAATGGCCATTGTAATTGATGCAAAATATTAATGAGATTGAAGAATTAATAAAGTTAATATCAAAACTTCCTGGTTTAGGCCCTAAGTCAGCAAAAAGAATTGTTTTAAAATTAATTAATAATCGTGATGAACTTGTCAAGCCTATGGCTATTACGTTAGATCAAGTTTATAAAAATGTAACCAGGTGCAGTTCTTGTGGGTCTTTAAAATCAAATTCAAATGGTTGTATTAATTGTGAGGATACAAAAGAAAAATATACTAAAATTTGTGTAGTTGAGGATATTGCTGATCAATGGTCAATTGAAAATTCAAATATTTTTCAGGGTTATTTTCATATTTTGGGAGGAACCATTTCCTCTGTTGGGCAAAGAAAAGAAGATCTTTTAATCAACTCGCTAGTAGAAAGAGTGAATAGAGAAAATATTGAAGAAGTAATATTAGCAACAAGTGCAACTGTTGAAGGGCAAACTACAGCTTATTACATTCAAGATAGTTTAAAAAATTCAAAAGTGAAAATTACTAAATTAGCTCAAGGTTTACCTGTTGGTGGAGAAATTGAGAGTTTAGATGATGGAACTTTATTTTCTGCATTTAAAAATAGAGCTAATTTAAATTCTAATTCAGATTAAGTTTTTTTTTCAATCTATTTTGATGCAATAAAGGTTCTGTATATCCTGACGGCTGATCCATACCTTTAAAAACTAAATCACACGCAGTTTTAAAAGCTAAAGATCGATCAAAGTCATCACTCATCTTAATATATTTTTCATCTCCTTTATTTTGTTCATCAACAATTTTTGCCATATCTTTCATAATTTCAGTTACTTGAATTTTAGTTGTTATTCCGTGATGAATCCAATTAGCAATATGTTGTGAAGATATTCTAAGTGTTGCTCTATCTTCCATAAGTCCAATATTATTTATGTCTGGAACTTTTGAACATCCAACTCCTTGGTCAATCCATCTAACTACATAACCCAACAATGTTTGCGCAGAGTTTGAAATTTCTTTATTAATTTCATCAACTGACCAATTTGGTCTATCAGCAACTGGTATTGTTAATAGATCATCAAGTTTTGCCTGCTCTCTATTTAAAATTTTCTCTTGCTCGTCAAAAATATTAATTTCATGATAGTGTAAAGCATGCAGAGCAGCAGCTGTAGGAGAGGGAACCCAAGCACAGTTAGCACCCGCTTTTAAATGACCAGTTTTTTGCTCCATCATATCTTTCATTTTATCTGGCATTGCCCACATTCCTTTTCCTATTTGTGCTTTTCCAGATAACCCACACTTTAAACCAATATCAACGTTGTTATTCTCATAAGCTAAAATCCACTTAGAAGATTTCATATCTCCTTTTTTAATCATTGGCCCAGCCTTCATTGATGTGTGCATTTCGTCACCAGTTCTATCTAAAAATCCTGTATTGATAAAAAATACTCTATTTTTCAAGGTTCTTATGCATTCTTTCAGATTAACAGATGTTCTTCTTTCTTCATCCATAATTCCTATTTTACAAGTGTATTGTTCTAACCCCAAAACTTCTTCAACTTTAGAAAAAATTAGATTGGTAAATGCGGTTTCATCTGGTCCATGCATTTTAGGTTTCACAATATAAATTGAACCAGTTCTAGAATTATTTTTATTTTTAATATCATGAAGTGCCGCAGTTGAAGTGATAAAAGCATCCATAATACCTTCGGGTACTTCATCTCCATTACTTAAAATTATTGAAGGATTGGTCATTAAGTGCCCAACATTTCTTATTAATAAAAGGCTTCTGCCATGTAATTTAAGTCCTTTACCATCTTTTGAAATATAACTTCTGTTTGGATTAAGTTTTCTTTCAAATAATTTACCAGCTTTTTCAAATTGTGTTTTAAGATTACCCTTCATTAACCCTAACCAGTTTCTATAACAAATAATCTTATCTTCAGCATCTACAGCAGCAACACTATCCTCGTTGTCACAAATTGTTGACACAGCAGACTCTAGTATTATTTCACTAATTCCAGCGTGATCTTGTTGAGCACTAAAAGCTCTAGGGTCCCTTAAAATCTCTATATGTAAGTTATTATTTTTAAGTATAACAGCCGATGGATTGTCAGCCTCACCTCTATGCCCTATAAATTTCTGTTCATCAATTAAACCAAAACCATCAGCACCTTTTAAAATAACTAAATGACCTTCTTTAATAGCAATGCTTGTAATTTTGTGCCAACTTAAATCTTTTAAAGGAAAATATTTATCTAAAAAATCTCTACCATATTTAATTACCATTTCGCCTCTTAACGGATCATATCTTTCAGATACACTATCTTCAGACTCCTCGATAACATCAGTTCCATAAAGACTGTCATATAAACTCATCCATCTTGCATTAGCAGCATTAAGGGCATATCTTGCATTCATAATTGGTACCACCAATTGAGGTCCTGCAATTTTAGTTATTTCATCATCAACATTTTTAGTTTCAACTAAGAAATCTGGACCTTCTTCTTTTAGATAATCAATTTCAATCAAAAATTTTTTATATTCATTTAAATTAAATTCGTTTCCTTTATTTTTTATATGCCACTCATCAATTTTCTTTTGTAAATTTTCTCTAATATTTATTAATTCCTTATTCTTAGGTGCAAGTTCTTTGACTACTTTTTCAAAGCCAGTCCAAAATTGTTCAGATGAAATATTTAGATTTTCTAGTAGTTCTTCTTGGATAAATTTTGCTAAATTTTCTGAAACTTTAAGACTGTTAATATTTATATATTTTTCTTGCATAGCACCTTAATATTTGCCCCATCTGTATTTTTGCCTGAGAGTTTTGCTCCTTCGGCGGAAATTAATCTCTTTCCAGAGTGTTATGCTTTTTGACGGTCCTTTTGCCTGAGAGTTTCCGGGGTGGTTGCTCCTTCGGCGCTAAATATGACAAATTAGTCTCTCCCGACTACTAATTTCTACTCTGAATAAAAATTAAGTCAATCGTTATGATAAGGCAATTTTTCTATTAAACATTTTATTGCCTTTTTTAAGAATTAACTATGCTTTATAAATAAAGCATGAAAAATTATCTTAATTTTGAGTCAGATATAAAAAATTTAGAGAGTGAGATTGAAAAATTAAAAGATCCTTATAACCAAGATGGGCTTTCAGAAGTAGATACTCAAAAAATATCAACTGTTCAAACTGAATTAGATGAGAAGCTAAAAGATATTTATTCTAATCTAGATCCTTGGCAAACCACAATGGTTGCAAGACACGAAGATAGACCAAAATCAAAATTTTTTATTGATAACTTATTTGAAGATTTTATTTCTTTGTCTGGTGATCGATATTATGGAGAAGACAAGTCGGTTATTGCAGGTTTTGCAAAATTTAATGGCAATTCAGTATTAATAATTGGTCAGGAAAAAGGGGAAAACTTAGAAAGTAGAATTGAAAGAAATTTTGGAATGATGAGACCAGAAGGTTATAGAAAAACAATTAGATTAATGAATTTAGCGAACAAATTTAATATACCTATAATTTCTTTCATCGATACGCCTGGAGCATATCCAGGAGTTGGAGCTGAAGAAAGAGGACAAGCAGAAGCCATAGCAAAGTCAATTGAGTGTTGTATGGAACTTAAGGTTCCAACCTTAGCAATTATAATTGGTGAAGGAGGTTCAGGTGGTGCAATAGCATTAGCTTCTTCGAATAAAGTAATTATGTTAGAAAATTCAATTTATTCTGTTATCTCGCCAGAGGGATGTGCAACTATTTTGTGGAGAGATCCAAAAAAAATGCTTGATGCTGCAAAAGCAATGAAGTTATCAGCAAAAGATTTATTAGAACTAAAAATTATAGATGAAATAATTCCAGAACCCTTGGGTGGTGCTCATAGGGATAGAGATTTAATGTTAGATAATTTAAGAAGCTCAATATCTAAAAATTTAGAATATTTTAATGATTTATCAGCTGATGAAATTATGAATGAAAGAAAAGATAAGTTTTTAAAAATTGGAAGAAACAAAGGTTTTGTAACTAATTCAGATAACTTAAGTACTTTGATTGATAAAAATAATCATTTTGAAATACTTAAATCTAAAAAATTTTTGATAGGATCAGTGGTTGTGGGGTTGGTTTTATTGTCAGTTGCACTTAGCTTGTTTTAAATCGCTTATAAAGCACCACAACAATGCTTAAATTTTTTTCCAGATCCACAAGAGCACGGTTCATTTCTGCCAATTTTTTTCCCACTTTTAATTTGCTCTACTAGTGACTGTTTTGTTTCTTCTTTTTCTTGCCTCTGTTCAGTAACAACTTTTAAATTCATTAAAATAGTCACATAATCTAATTTTAGTTTATCTAAAAGATTTGAGAATAATTCAAACGCCTCTTTTTTATATTCAATTAAAGGATCTCGTTGTCCATAAGATCTAAGCCCAATTACTTGTCTTAGTTGTTCTAAGTATTGAATATGAGATTTCCAATTCAAATCTATTGATTGAAGAAATATTCTTTTTTCTATCTCTTTTGCATGATCTTCTCCCAAAAGCTTAATTCTTTCCTGTCTAGATTCTAAAAATTTATTTATAATTTTTTCTTTTATTTCATCATCTTTTGAAGAAATTAATTCTTTAAATTCAACCTCACCAAAACTTTTTCCAACAATTTGTTTAAGGCGATTGCTAAATTCATTACTTTTAGGGTTTGATAAGTTCTTTATTTTTAACTTTATAATATCTTGAATTATTTCATTTAAAAATTCATCAGAGTAACTAAATATATTTTTACTATTCATTGCATCTTTTCTTTGAGAAAATACAACGTGTCGTTGGTCATTTAAAACGTTATCAAATTTAATTAAAGTTTTTCTAATATCAAAGTTTCTAGCCTCAACTTTTTGTTGAGCTCTCTCAAGTGCTTTATTTATCCATGGATGATCAATGCTCTCCCCATCTTTGAGTCCTAATTTTTCTAACATTTTATTCATGGACTCGGATCCAAAGATTCTCATTAAATCATCTTCAAGACTTACATAAAATATAGAACTTCCCTCATCACCCTGTCTCCCAGATCTACCTCTTGCTTGATTATCAACTCTACGAGACTCCATTCTCTCAGTTCCTATAACAAATAATCCACCTAAGGATTTTATCTTATTTTTATCAGTTTTAAGTTGATCTTCCGGAATAGAACCTTTTTTTCCACCGAGCTGAATATCCACACCTCTTCCAGAAATACTTGTTGTAATTATTACTGATTTTTCTTTACCAGCATTTGCAATTATATCTGCTTCATTTTCATGGTTTTTAGCATTTAAAACTACATGTTTTATATTTTTTTTCTTTAATAAAGCTGAATAAACCTCAGACTTATTAACACTAGATGTAAAAATTAAAA
>Ga0209223_10005887_pt1 | contig 10663 bp, 7 predicted proteins | sample COG_06_FD_184750 | JGI IMG/M metagenome (GOLD analysis project Ga0209223, IMG submission 184750) | Pelagic Microbial community sample from North Sea - COGITO 998_met_06 (SPAdes) (version 2) | ecosystem: Environmental > Aquatic > Marine > Neritic zone/Coastal water | place: Helgoland, sampling...
ATCTCATCTCAGGACCAATAAAGTGTTTGAACTCATTAGGAGAAATCTCCCCTAAACCTTTAAATCGTGTAATTTCTGCTGATTTCCCTATCTCCTCTAAAGCATTTCTTCTTTCCTCCTCAGAATAGCAATAGATTGTTTTGTTTTTATTTCGAACTCTAAATAGTGGCGTTTCTAAAATATAAACATGACCTTCCTTTACTAGTTCAGGGAAAAATTGCAAAAAGAAAGTTAATAATAATAATCTAATATGCATACCATCAACATCAGCATCAGTAGCAATTACAATTTTATTGTAACGCAAACCATCAATCCCAGTTTCAATATTTAAAGCTGCTTGCAATAAATTAAATTCCTCATTCTCATACACTACCTTTTTAGTTAATCCGTAAGAATTTAATGGTTTACCCCTAAGACTAAAAACTGCTTGAGTTTTAATATCACGAGTTTTAGTAATTGATCCAGATGCAGAATCTCCCTCGGTAATAAAAAGAGTAGAATCAACTCTATTATCTTTTTTCTGATCGTTATAATGTACTCTACAATCTCTTAACTTCTTATTATGAAGATTAGCTTTTTTAGCTCTTTCTCTAGCTAATTTTTTAACTCCCGCCATGGCTTTACGCTCATGTTCAGCCATTTTTATTTTTCCTTCAATAGCATCAGCAGCAGCAGAGTTTTTGTGCAAATAATTATCTAAATGTTTCTTTAAGAAATCTTGAATAAATGTCAGTACAGTAACTCCACCAGGCTCCATTTCAGTTGAACCTAATTTAGTTTTGGTTTGCGACTCAAATATGGGCTCAATAACTTTAATGCTTACGGCAGCATTTACGGCTTGCCTAATATCAGCAGCATCATAATTTTTACCAAAAAACTCTCTTATTGTTTTTACCAATCCTTGCCTAAAAGCACCTTGATGCGTACCACCCTGTACAGTATGTTGCCCATTAACAAAAGAATAATACTGCTCAGAATATTGGTTTTTACAATGCGTAATTGCTACCTCAATATCATCAGCTTTAAGATGAATAATTGGGTATAACATTTCAGCATCTGTTCTTTGCTCTAAAAGATCAAAAAGTCCGTTTTCAGAGTAGAATTTTTCACCATTAAACATTATTGTTAATCCTGGATTAAGGTAACAATAATTCCACATCATTTTCTCTACATATTCATTAATGAATCTGTATTTTCCAAATAGTTCTTCATCAGCAATAAAGGAGACTTTAGTACCTCTCCTACTTGTGTTTACTTGTATATCCTCCTCATTAGTAATTACACCTTTTGAGAATTCTACTAATTTACTTTTACCATCACGAATAGATCTGATTTTAAAGTAAGATGACAAGGCATTTGCTGCTTTTGTACCAACTCCATTAAGCCCTACTGATTTTTTAAAAACCTTGGAATCGTACTTTGCTCCTGTATTAATTTTAGATACACAATCAACAACTTTTCCAAGTGGAATACCCCTTCCAAAATCACGAATAGAGACTTTATTATTCCGAACTGTAACTTCAATAGTCTTGCCATTTCCCATCACATACTCGTCAATTGAATTGTCAAGCACTTCTTTTAAAAGAATATAAACGCCATCATCAGGAGATGAGCCATTACCCATTTTCCCAATGTACATTCCAGGTCGTAATCTGATATGTTCTTTCCAATCTAACGATCGGATACTATCTTCATTATAGTTTGCTTCAGCCATTATATTCCTAATTTACCTCCTTCATTTTGATAGAAAGCAAATATAAAAGACTCTTCATTTTATTTTGAGAAACTAGAAACGCGTTATTAACAGGGTTTTCAACTGCTTATTAGCTGATAATTTTTAGTTTTTAGAATTTGTATTAAACATTAAAACGAAAATGCATAATATCTCCATCTTTAACTACATAATCTTTACCCTCAACTGATAGTTTTCCATTATCCTTACAAGCTTGCTCAGAACCTAAAGTTACATAGTCATTGTAGGCCATAACTTCAGCACGAATAAATCCTTTTTCAAAATCAGTATGAATAACAGCTGCAGCTTGTGGTGCTTTTGTACCTTCAGTAATTGTCCAAGCTCTTACCTCTTTTACTCCTGCAGTAAAATAAGTTTGCAAATCTAATAACTTATAAGTTGATTGTATCAAATAATGAACTCCAGGTTTTTCTAAACCTAATTCCTCAAGAAACATTTCTTGCTCTTCAATCTCTTCTAATTCTGCAATTTCTGCCTCAATTGCAGTTGCAATAAGTAACACTTCAGCATCTTCACCTTTTACAGCTTCTTTTACTGCCGTTACATGTTTGTTTCCTTCTTTTACTGATGCCTCATCAACATTACACATATATAAAACTGGCTTAGCAGTTATTAAATGCAAGTCATTTATAACTTCTAGTTCATCATCATTAGCATCTACACTTCTTGCTGAATTTCCAGCCTCCAAATGAGCAATGTATTTATCGCAAATAGCTAGTATTTTCTGTCCAGTTTTATCACCTGATTTAGCAGTACGAGCATTCTTTTCTCGCAATTTTTCTAAAGTTTCTAAATCCTTTAATTGCAACTCCATATCAATTGTCTCTTTGTCCCTTACTGGATCAACTGAACCATCTACATGAATAATATTATCATCATCAAAACACCTTAATACATGAATAATAGCGTTTGTTTCACGAATATTTCCTAAAAACTTATTTCCAAGACCCTCTCCTTTACTTGCCCCTTTTACCAAACCTGCAATATCCACTATCTCTACAGTTGTTGGCATTACTCTTTCCGGATTTACAATTTCAGACAATGCCTCTAATCTATCATCAGGAACTGAAATAATACCAACATTAGGTTCAATAGTACAAAAAGGGAAATTAGCTGATTGTGCCTTAGCTTTTGATAAACAGTTAAAAAGAGTTGACTTCCCTACATTAGGTAATCCTACAATACCACACTTTAATGCCATAATATAATTTTGTTTTTAAGGTTGGCAAAGTTATCATTTTAGATAATAGATAAGATACATTAGATATGAGATTCTGTACATATTATTTTTGTCAACAATCCGTTAATAAATACACATATATAAAAGTAATAAGTTTATTAATCAGTAATGGCTATTCTTAAATTTGCAATTAAATCAATCAAGCTATAAAAATGCCAAACATTACAGAATTAAATAATACAGTTACACAAATAAGAAGGGATATAGTAAGAATGGTACATGCCAATAGCTCAGGTCACCCAGGAGGATCATTAGGATGTACTGAGTTTTTAACGGTACTCTATTTTGATGTAATGAATCATAACACCGATTTTATTATGGATGCAAAAGGTGAAGATGTATTCTTTTTATCAAACGGACATATATCTCCTGTATTCTACTCAGTTTTAGCAAGATGTGGTTATTTTAATGTAGCTGAATTATCAACTTTCCGTAAGCTTAACAGCAGATTGCAAGGACATCCAACAACTCATGAAGGCTTAGAAGGAATTCGTATGGCATCAGGATCATTAGGGCAGGGATTATCCAATGCTATTGGTGCGGCACTTACCAAAAAACTAAATAATGATGATTCAATTGTCTATACTTTACATGGTGATGGTGAATTGCAAGAAGGTCAATGTTGGGAAGCGTTTATGTACGCAAGTGGTAAAAAAGTAGATAACCTTATAGCTACTATTGATTACAACCAAAAACAAATTGATGGATCTTTAGATGAGGTATTACCTATGGGAAATCTTACAGCTAAACTTGAAGCTTTTGATTGGTTAGTGCTTGAAGAAAAGGAAGGAAATAATATAGAAGCAATAATCAAAACTTTAAATAAAGCAAAAGAGCTTAGTGGGAAGGGGAAACCTATTGCTATTGTTTTACATACAGAAATGGGTAATGGAGTTGATTATATGATGGGAACACACAAATGGCATGGCTCTGCTCCTAATGATGAACAATTAGCAAATGCACTTTCACAAAACCCTGAAACTTTAGGTGATTACTAAAAAAAATAAAATATTATTGATGGCTACTCTCCTGTTTATGGGGAGCTTTTCTGCTATGGCTCAAAAAAAGAAAGATCCAGTTAATCGTATCTTATTTATATTTGATGCATCACAATCAATGTTAGGTAGATGGCAAAGTGGTAGAAAAATTGATATTGCGAAAAAGCTATTAAGTAATATGGTTGATTCTTTACAAAATATTGAAAACCTAGAAATTGGACTAAGAGTTTACGGACATAAAAGCGGTTATCCTCCACAAGATTGTGATGATACTCATTTGGAAGTAAATTTCTTAAAAGCAGAATTTGCTGTAGATATAATAAAAAAGAAGTTAAAAGTAATAAGAGCTAGAGGAACAACCCCAATCGCCCGATCATTAGAAGAGGGAGCAAAAGATTTTCCTAGTGGTGATGCAAGAAATATAGTAATACTTATTACTGATGGAAAAGAAGAATGCGGAATGGATCCTTGTGCAGTTTCTCGTTTGTACCAAAGAAAAGGGATTATTTTAAAACCATTCGTTATTGGTGTGGGGCTTGATGAAAGTTGGAAAAAATCATTTGATTGTGTTGGTAGATTTTTTGATGCAAGTAAAGAAGCTGATTTCACAAATATTTTAAATATTGTAATCTCACATGTTATTGACAATACAACAGCTCAAGTAAACTTGTTAGATGAAAATGGAGAGCCAACTGAAACTAATGTAAACCTTACTTTTTACAATGATTTTACAGGAACTTCAAAATACAATTACATCCATACAATGAATGCTTATGGCAATCCTGATACTATGGTAATTGATCCTGTTTTGTCTTATAAAGTTGTGGCGCATACAATTCCTCCTGTAAGTATTAGTGATATTACTCTTACGCCAGGAAAACACACTATAATTCCACTAATCACTCCTCAAGGGGAATTGGAGATAAAAATGAATTCTAAAATTAAGTACCAGTATATTGTTCGCCCTGCTGGAGTCGACACTACTTTACATGTGCAAGAAATTAATGAAATTGAGAAATATTTAATTGGAAGATACGATATTGAACTTTTAACTTTACCAAGAAAAAAGTTTTATGATGTAGAAGTAAATCAAAGCACTATAACTACCTATTCGATTTCTACTCCTGGTTTGGCTAACGTCTTACTACCATCAAAAGGATATGGAGGTTTGTATGTTAAAAATGGTGATGAACTGGAGCAGATATATCATTTTAAAGGAGAAAAAACGCAACACAGATTAACTTTATTGCCTGGAAATTACAAAGTAGTTTTTAGGGCAATATCAGCTAAAAATCATATTTATACAACAGAAGAAAGTTTTAAACTTAGATCAGGACAATCAGAACTTATTAAAATCTATTAAAAATGGAAATGAAAGATACACGCTCAGGATTTGGAGCAGGATTAACAGAATTAGGAAGAAAAAACCCAGATGTAGTTGCACTTTGTGCTGATCTTACAGGATCATTAAAAATGAATGATTTTGAAGATGAAAATCCTGAACGGTTCTTCCAGATTGGTATTGCTGAGGCAAATATGATTGGTATTGCTGCTGGTATGACTATTGGAGGTAAAATTCCTTTTACAGGAACTTTTGCTAACTTTTCTACTTCTCGTGTTTACGATCAAATTCGTCAGTCAGTAGCTTATTCTGGTAAAAATGTAAAAATTTGCGCTTCTCATGCTGGAATTACTTTAGGTGAAGATGGGGCTACTCATCAAGTATTGGAAGATATTGGCATGATGAAAATGCTACCTCACATGGTGGTTATCAATCCTTGTGATTACAATCAAACAAAAGCAGCAACTATTGCTATTGCTGATTATGTAGGCCCAGTTTATTTAAGATTTGGAAGACCAAAAGTTCCTAATTTCACATCAGCTGATCAAAAATTTGAAATAGGTAAAGCATTACATTTAAAAGAAGGAAATGATGTAACTATATTTGCTACTGGGCATTTAGTATGGGAAGCTTTAGAAGCTGCAAAGACTTTAGATGAAGAAGGAATTTCTGCAGAAGTAATAAATATACATACCATAAAACCTTTAGATAATGATGCAATTTTAAAGGCAGTTAAAAACACTAAATGTGTAGTTACTGCTGAGGAACATATGCTTAATGGTGGACTTGGAGATAGTATTGCTCAACTTCTATCAAGAAAAAACCCTACTCCTATTGAAATGGTAGGAATGGATGATAGCTTTGGGGAAAGCGGACCTCCTATGAAATTGATGGAAAAATACGGAATTGATAGAAATGCTATTGTTGAATCTGCTAAAAAAGTGATTACTAGAAAATAAAATGGATGAGCCGAAAGACATCTTTAAAAAACACCAAGCACAGACTTTTCCTTTTCCATCTTGTATAGAAATTGAAAGTGCAAATGGTAGTTATATTACAGATGTTAATGGGAAACAATATTTAGATTTTGTAGCAGGAGTTTCTGCCTGCACTTTAGGGCATTCCAACTCCATTATTATTGATGCTGTAAAAGAACAACTAGATAAATACACTCATGTAATGGTGTATGGAGAACATGTTCAATCTCCACAATATAAATTAGCACTACTACTGTCCAATAACTTACCTAAAAATTTAAGCACTACTTATTTTACTAATTCAGGTGCTGAAGCTATTGAAGGTGCTATGAAATTAGCTAAACGTGCTACAGGAAGATCTGAAATTATCTCTTGTAAGGATTCTTATCATGGTTCAACACAAGGCGCTTTAAGTATAATGGGAAATGAAGAGTATAAATCAAAATACAGACCTCTTATTCCCCATTGTAAACAGATTATATTTAATGATGAAAATTCCTTAGATAGTATTACTAAAAAAACTGCTGCAGTAGTAATAGAGCCTATTCAAGGTGGAAGTGGATTTATAACACCTAGCAATAATTTCTTACAGAAAGTAAGAGAGAAATGTAATGAATCAGGAACATTATTAATCTTTGATGAAATACAAACTTGTTACGGAAGATTAGGAACTCTTTTTGGATTTGAAAAATATGATGTAATCCCTAACATACTTTGTATTGCAAAAGGAATGGGAGGTAGCATGCCTATTGGCGCTTTTATTTCTTCTTGGGAATTAATGAATCTGCTAACTTTTGAACCAAAATTAGGACATATAACTACTTTTGGAGGACATCCTGTAAATTGTGCTGCTAGTTTGGCAACTCTTCAGTACTTACTTGCTACAAATATTATGCAGCAGGTAGATGAAAAAGAACAATTATTCAGATTGCATTTAAAGCATCCAAAAATCAAAGAACTTAGAGGTAGTGGGCTTATGCTTGCTATTGAATTTGAAGATGAGAAATTGGCTAAAAAGGTAGTAGAGCAATGCTTAGAAAAAGGATTGATTCTATTTTACTTTTTATTTACCAAAACTGCAACACGTATAACTCCTCCACTTACCATAAGTGAAAAAGAAATAATTAAGGGATGTGAGATAATAAAAGCAGTACTAGAAGCATAAAAAAAGGAACCTATAGGCTCCTTTCCTTTAATAGTTGAAACTTTTATAAATACATACTTGCTGCTATTTTAAAATAAAATGCATTTGTAGATGTCTTTCTATCTTGATCATCATAAATTGGATTATAAGATGGATCGCCAGTATCACCAACATAAACTTCTTGTTCTTGAGTATACGTATTAAAAGCGTAATTTACGGATGGTTCTAAAGAAATACTCTTAGTTAAAAAGAATGCCATACCAGTACCAAATTCTAAACGAGAAGTTTTATAAGGCTCACTTTCATCATCATCATCATAATTTTGCTGAGAACTATAATCTATTTCATCTTCAGAACTATTCTTTAATGTTCCAAATGTATAAGAAGAAGAAATAAATAATGCATTATGCCCTAATGGAATATAATACTTTACAAATGGTGAAAATGCTAATGAATTTATTTTATTTTTAGAAGTCCTTTCATCATCTAGCCCATCCCCATCCATATCATATTCTTCATATGTCATATTAGAAAAAGATCCATACTCAATACCTATACCTGTCAATAAACCATCAGCAATAAAATACCCAAACTGTCCTCCCAAATTAAAACTGGATATTTTGTCCTTCTCATTATTATCCCAATAATCATTACCAGAATCATCATCATCATCACCATCAATTGTAATTCCTGTTACCCATTCATTTCCGAAACTCATTCCATTGCTCTTAAATAAATAGTTAGATTGATTAACTGGTGAATAAGCATTTCCTAATGACATATAAAAGTTTCCCGCTTCTGTTTGTGCTGAAAGGCTAATTGTTAGAATTACTGCAAATAAAATTGTAAATAATTTTTTCATATTTATTTTGATTTAAATAACGCTTACTCTATAATGGTTTTCAGCTTACCCAATAATGATTACAATATTAAGTAAAATATTCTAAACTTCTCTCAGTACATTTACTGATAAAGCAAGACTTCAGGAAAAACTCGTAAATAACTTAAAAATCATTGAATTATCTGCAAATCTCAGGATTTTATATCGAATTTTTGTTATTTTTTTATTTTATAAAAAGTGTATTTATTAATCAATTGAAGAACAAATTAACTAATGAGTATCTTTTATAAGTATCATCAAGTTTTATTTACTAAGATTATCTATTATTGCAGCAAAATTAAAACTCAAAAAACAAACAATGGCTGAATCTTATGAAAACCAACTAAACAGTTGGGTAAACAAAGAAAAATCAGGAGTTAACCTACTTAATTCTGTAGGAACTTTAATGTACGATAAAGGAATTGAATTGATTCTTTTTAGAAATCAACTTTTAGAAATTGGTGTTTCTGAGTTAATGAACAACATCTCTTACGCTAATAAAGTTGTAGGTAGAGAAAACAATGTTGAGGTTGCTGCTCTTTTAGCAAGTGAAATGCTTAATATGGATTTAGCTCCATCTAAAATTGATATAGGATTATTAACTGCAGAGTACATTGAAAATAATGCATCAGATGCAAATACTTTTTTATCAGATAAATTAAGCCATATAATTGGAAAATCAGCTTCAGCTAACAAAGCAAAAGATGTTATCCTTTATGGTTTTGGAAGAATAGGAAGATTAGCAGCTAGAGAGCTAATAAAACAAGCAGGAAAAGGACAACAATTAAGGTTAAAAGCAATTGTTGTAAGAAAATTAACTGATGCTCAAATTACAAAAAGAGCTGACTTATTAAGAACAGACTCAGTACATGGCGCATTTAAAGGTGTGGTTGATGTTGATTTACCTAATCAATCTATAATTGTAAATGGTCAAGTAATTAAATTTATTGATGGAGGAAATCCTGAAGATATTGATTATACTCAACATGGGATTAATAATGCATTATTAATTGACAATACTGGTGCTTTTACCGACAAAGAAGCTTTAGCGCGTCATTTACAAGCAAAAGGAGTTAGTAAAGTTTTATTAACAGCTCCAGGAAAAGGAATTCCAAATATTGTTTACGGAATTAACTCATCAGAAATTGATGTTGATGCTACAGATATTTTCTCAGCAGCTTCATGCACAACTAACTGTATTGCTCCTATCTTACACATAGTTGAAGATAAATATAATGTAGTAAAAGGTCACTTAGAAACGGTACATTCTTACACAAATGATCAGAATCTATTGGATAACATGCATAAGAAACCAAGAAGAGGTCGTTCTGCTGCAATCAATATGGTAATTACTTCAACTGGTGCTGGAAAAGCAGTTACTAAAGTAATTCCATCTTTGGAAGGAAAATTATCTGCAAATGCAGTTCGTGTTCCTACACCTAATGTTTCACTTGCAATTTTAAAATTAACTTTAGAAAAAGGAACTTCAGTTGAGGATATGAATGCAACTATGAGAGATGCAGCATTGAAAGGAAACTTAGTGAACCAAATTAACTATCAAGTTGACCCAGATTTAGTTTCTACTGATATTATAGGAAATACTTGTTGTTCAATTTATGATAGTAATGCAACTATATGTACTGAAGAAGGAAAGGATGTAGTTCTTTACATTTGGTATGACAATGAGTTTGGATACACTAAACAAGTTATCAGATTAGCAAAACTTATTGCAAAAGTTAGAAGATTAACTTACTACTAAATAGAAAAATGTTATGAAGTTAAATAACAAAGCATTTTTAGCTTACAAACTTTTTAACTCGTCATTTACAGGACTATCGGTTGGTATCTTAATTACAATCTACCAACCTTTAGATCTTTCAATTTACTCCATAGGAGGAATGGTTTTAGCTGGAGGAATGCTTGTAATTGCAAAGTTCTATGACAAACTCCTTAATATTAAAAGTTTCTTTCAGATTTCCTTATTAGTTGAGGTAGTGATGCTTTTAACAATTATTACTTTTTTACTTTTACAATACTCCCTAACCTCTGCCCTTTTAATCTATATGGGATATCAACTGACTTTTATTTTTGGTGGGTATTTAGTAAGAGCAGAAACTTTAGTTGCCAAAGATAAAGAGTTACTTGGAAAGATTGATGTAAATAAACAGATCGGTTATTTAGTAGGTTTAGGAGCTTCATTTTTATTCTACAAAGCATTAGAATATGGCTTTGAAATTAATGAGTCTCAAACGCAAATAAGTATACTTCACTACTTTTTAATATCATTGCAAACTTTGATTATACTTTTGCTTTTAAGAAGTTTTTCTAA
>Ga0209223_10005888_pt1 | contig 10662 bp, 9 predicted proteins | sample COG_06_FD_184750 | JGI IMG/M metagenome (GOLD analysis project Ga0209223, IMG submission 184750) | Pelagic Microbial community sample from North Sea - COGITO 998_met_06 (SPAdes) (version 2) | ecosystem: Environmental > Aquatic > Marine > Neritic zone/Coastal water | place: Helgoland, sampling...
GACGGTTTTAAAACTAGAATACTGGCTAAAATTACCGCAATGACTATCATACAATTTATTAATAAATTTCATTTTGAACGAAATATTAATAATCTTAAAATTAATATAACCTAAATGCACAACGGGTTAAGTTAATTCTCTGAATGTTAGTGGAATTATTAGTGATCATTCATCCTGTAATCAGGGTATGCACTCATTCCGTGTTCAGCAGAATCTAATCCTTCGATTTCTTCTTTTTCTGAAACTCTTAATCCCATTGTTTTTTTAAGTGTGAAAAGGATAATAAAAGAGGTTGATAAACAGAAAGCACCAACAATGGCAACTCCTGTTAACTGAGTGAAGAACTGCTCAACGCTTGCCATAGCTCCGAAGATACCAACAGCTAAAGTTCCCCATATACCACAGATAAGGTGAACTGCAACAGCACCTACTGGATCATCTAGTTTTAATTTGTCAATCAAAGCAACAGCTAATACAATAATGATACCTGCAATGATACCTATTAAAATAGCATCCGTAGGACTCATTTGATCAGCACCAGCAGTGATTCCTACTAAACCTCCTAAGATTCCGTTTAAGAACATAGTTAAATCAAAGTTTTTGTAAAGGATTTGAGAGAATGCGAATGCACCAACCCCACCAGCCGCAGCTGCCAAACATGTAGTTACTAAAGTCAAAGAAGTTAATTCAGGATCAGCAGATAATACTGAACCACCATTAAATCCGAACCATCCTAACCATAAAATCAATACACCAGCAGTTGCCAATGGAATATTATGACCTTGAATTACTTTTGGGTTACCGTCTTGATCAAATTTTCCAATACGAGCACCAAGCAACCAGATTGCTACTAATGCAGCCCATCCACCAACTCCGTGAACTAATGTAGAACCAGCGAAATCATAGAAGCCCATAGCGTCTAAGAAACCACCACCCCATTTCCATGCTCCTACGATAGGGTAAACCAAACCAACATAAAGGATAGTAAATACCATGAATGTAGTTAATTTTACTCTTTCAGCGACAGCACCAGAAACGATCGTTGCAGCAGTTGCAGCAAACATTCCTTGGAATAAGAAATCAGTCCACCAAGTATAACCTCCAGAAGCGTATTCAGCAGTCATTCCTCCTTCAGGAGCATAAATACCAAAACCTGCAAAACCTAAAACTCCGTCACTAATAAGGTTGAAGTCTCCTGGGTACATTAAGTTAAAACCTGCCAAGCAGTAAAGTAATAAACCTGTACAAACAATAAATACATTTTTAAATAAAATATTGATTGTGTTTTTTTGTCTTGTCAATCCGATTTCTAATAAAGAGAAACCTAAATGCATGAAAAATACCAAAGCGGTACAAATCATCATCCATACGTTGTTCGCTGTAAATAAACCTGCGTCCATAATGTTTTATTTAAATAATTTTTATTTTAAAGTATCTTCCCCTTGTTCTCCCGTACGGATTCTGTATGCAGTTGTAACATCTGATACAAATATTTTTCCATCTCCTATTTCTCCTGTTGCTGCAGAAGAAAGAACTGCATCGATAGTTGCTTGTTCAAAATCATCGTTTACAATGATTGAAATATGACGTCTTTGAATGTCACTTGTACTATAGGCAACACCTCTGTATACGTGTCCAATTTTTTCATTTCCTTGTCCCGTTACATCCCAGTACGTAAAGAAATTTACATTTACATCATGTAAGGCTTTTTTTACAGCAGAATATTTTGATTTTCTGATGATTGCTTCAATTTTTTTCATAATAGATAAGTTTTAAAGTTTTATTTCTTGTAAAGAAATAATAAATCATGAAAAAAATCACATAAAGAATAAAATTCTTTATGTGATTTTATGATCAAGACGAATGTCTTTTTTATTTGTCTTCCATTTCTCTTACACGTTCTCCAGGGTAAGCCAAAGCTCCGTGTTCAGAAAGATCTAATCCTTCAATTTCTTCTTGTTCAGTAACTCTTAATCCAATAGTTTTCTTTAAGATAGTTAAGAAAATTAAAGAAGTAACAACTGCCCATGCAGCATAAGCAAAAGTACCGATTAACTGTGCGAAAAATTGAGCAGATCCTCCTCCATTGAAAATTCCAATAGCAGTATCACCATCAATACCCCAAAGACCGATTACCAAAGTACCCCATGCACCACCAATAGCGTGTACAGAGAATGCACCTACAGCATCATCAATTTTTAATTTTTGTTCTACAAATTCCATAGAGAATACTACAATAATACCGCCAATCAAACCAGCTAAGATAGCACCACCTTCAGTCATGTTACCACAACCAGCAGTAATACTTACCAATCCAGCCAAAGCACCATTCAATGTCATGTCTAAGTTTGGTTTACCGTATTTGATCCAAGTCAATGCCAAAGCGCCTATTGCACCAGCAGCAGCAGCTAAGTTTGTAACTAATACAACCATAGAAGCACCAACAGCATCATCACCACCCCAAGCTAATTGAGATCCTCCGTTGAATCCGAACCATCCAAACCATAAGATAAATACACCAATTGCAGCGTACATTTTATTGTGTCCAGGAATATTAACAGCTTTACCGTCAATGTATTTTCCAATTCTAGGTCCAACTAAGATTGCAGCAACTAATGCAGCCCATCCACCAACAGCGTGTACAACTGAAGATCCTGCGAAATCGATAAATTCAGCTGGCATAATTCCGTCAGTGTTGTTCAACCATCCACCATTCCATTCCCAACCACCTGCGATTGGGTAAATGATAGCCGTTAAAACTACCGAAAAGATAATATAAGTTGTGTATTTTGTTCTACCTGCAATAGCTCCAGAAACGATTGTCGCAGCAGTTGCACAGAATACTGTTTGGAAAAACAAATCAGCTGGTCCTTGGTTAAACATAAAACCACTCCATCCGATCCATCCGCTAGCAGATTCACCGTACATTAAAGAGTATCCGATAAACCAGAATACTAAAGATCCTACGGCAATATCCAATACGTTTTTCATTGCAATGTTTACCACGTTTTTAGAACGTGTCATTCCTGATTCAACTAAAGTAAATCCTGCTTGCATTAAGAATACTAAGATACCTGATATCAGCATCCATAACATTCCCATATCTCCATTTATTTGCTCCACTGCAGCAGCTAAATCTGCTGTAGAAGTTTCTTGTGCTATTGTAAGTGCTAAACTCATATTGTAATTTTTGAATTAAATGTATTTTTGAATTGTGAACTGCTTAGGAAGCAGTTCACAATATTTTTGTTTTCTTAGAAAGAGTATACTGCGGCTACGGTTACTGCAGAAACGCTTTTTTGAGTAGGAAATGCTTCAATTAATTCGTCTTCAGATGAGTCATATCTGAATTCAGTAATCACTTTTAAGTTTTCCGTTAAAGAAGTGTTCGCTGTTAAAGTTAATGCCAATACATCAGCTTCATTTTCTGCTCCAGTAGTTTGGAAAAATTCAGGACGTAATCCTAAAGCAAATGAGTCTGTGAAAGAGTTTTCTAAATATAACGCAGCTCCTTGATAACCAGCATCAGCCTCAGATGAGTTTACGTAAGCAGCATTGATACCTAAGTATAAAGACTCAGAAATGTTGAATCCACCTGTGTAATCTATATATAATACGTCATCTGTCAATAATACTCCTTCGTCAGTTGGATCATAATCTACACCATCATTTCCGTATAATACATTTAAGTATTGACCTTTGTATCCTATTTGACCACCAAGTTGTAATCTTCCAGAATCGTTTCCATCAGCACTAGAAATTGCGTGTGCATTTGTTACAGCTAACATGAAAGATAAATCTTCAGAAGCAGCGTAGTCCAATTTTACCCCTGTATGAGAAAAAGGACCTGCGTTGAACAAGTAAGAAACAGAGTAGTTAAAGTTAACTGCTGGTGAAATTACCTCGTATCCTAAGAAAGTATTGAATTGACCTGCAGTCACTGTTAATTTGTCATTTACATTGTAGTATGCATATAATTGGTTGATTGCTCCAGCCAAGTTGGCGTCGTCAGCTCTAGGTCCGAATGCTAAATCAACAACGAATCCAGACTTTTCTCCGTCATAAGAAAATACTGTGTTTGCCATACCTAATCCAAATGCATTGGCGTTTTCAGGGTTTGCAATTAAGAGACCTGGAGCTCCTGATCCATCAACAAAGTTTGCTGTACCATATACATCAACACTACCTGAAATGCTTAATGGACTTTTTTCTTCCTGTGCAAAAGTTACTGCGCTTGCAAGTAATAATGCTGATAAAATAATTTTTTTCATTTTTTGATAATTTAAATTGATAATTGTGTTTCGATTAATACATGGCAAATATACGTAGTTTTACGTAATTTCAAATTTATTCATTAAAAAAGTAAGTATTTTTTGGGGTTTGTTGTCAAAAAAAAACTACGTATTTTGAGAATAATACAATTAACTAATCCTTAACCATCAATTAATATGTCGAAATTTGAGTTAATGTCTAATTTTGTTGTTGATATGATAAAAATTAATATTTGAAATATTTTATTTTAAATTAAGTACAAGAAGTATTTATTTTGTTCAAACCTGCGAAACCGCAGTATAAAATCATATGAAAACGTTGTATTCCAAGTGATTAATGGATGTGTAAGGTGACTTTCAAATGTATAAATCACGTGTTTTGTACTTAGTTTTGGTGCTCAGTGGGAGAGAAAAGCATCGTTCGAGGGTGTTATTCCAGTATAAAATGAGTGCTTTTCTTTAAAATAGCAGGTTTTTATAGGTACTTAAAAATAATCTTAAATGCTACGTATAAAATAAGTACTGCCGTTGCTTTTTTGAGGTTTTCTGCAGAAATGAGCTTGATTCCTATACGTGTTCCGATCTGACCTCCTATAAAAGTTGGTACCGCCAATAATAAGGTAAGTGTTGGGTCTATTGTGAAGCTAGGATTGAATAACTGCCCACTCAACCCAGCTAAGGAGTTTACAAGAATAAATAAACTGGCTGTTGCAGCAATTTTTTTTGAGTTGTCCCATTTTGAAAGATGTAGTAGCGGTGCGAGGAATATTCCACCGCCAATACCAACCAGCCCAGATATAAAACCAATACTTCCTCCAAAGCCAAAGCTTTTCAGGAAGCTTGACTGTTTTATGTTTTCCTGTGTTATGTTTTTCTTTCGGATAAGCATTAGAATGGCTGCGGTGAGTAAACTGCATCCAAGTAGTAAGAAAAATATTCTTTCTTCAATACGTAGGTAACCACCAAGAAAAGCGAGTGGAATGCTTGCTGTCACCAAGGGAATTACTTTTTTGAAGTTGTAAAAGCCATTTTTATAATAGAGTATGGTTGAATTTGAAACAACGACGATGTTGCAAATAAGTGCTGTAGCTCTAATTTCTGTAAAAGCAAGTGAAGTAAGTGCTAGGACGGCTAGATAACTTGATCCTCCACCGAAACCAACTGATGCATATAAAATTGCAATAGCAAAAAATGATATTAAGATTTCCCAATGGGTTGTTATGATGTCAATATAACTCATGTCAATTATTTCAATGCAAACATACTTAAAAAAATCAGTGGAGTGTAGTTCGTGCTTTTTAAACTGTTGTTTATAGAGTGTTTTTTATATTAAAGCGATCATACATTAAATTCGTTTGTAAATAAAAGGGAGCTATTTGTTTCAAATAGGGGTTGTATTTTAGTTTCTTTTGCAACCGCTTCTTTTTATTTCGAATTAAAATTATATTTTTATCCTTTAACCAAACTAAATGTAACTTAATGTCAAAACAGGATTTAAAGAAATACTGGAAGGAGAACCTCAAATACTTAGCTGGTTTACTCAGTGTGTGGTTTGTTGTTTCTTATGGTTGCGGTATTTTATTCGTGGAAGAATTGAATAATTTTAGAATAGGAGGTTTTAAACTAGGTTTTTGGTTTGCTCAACAAGGTTCCATTTATGCTTTTGTAGTCATTATATATATGTATATAAGACTCATGTCAAAATTGGACAAAAAATATGGAGTAGACGAATAAAATTATAAAACTGAAAAAGATAAAATTATGAGTGCACAATTGTGGATTTGGATTCTAGTGGGGGTTACTTTCTCATTATATATAGGTATTGCAGTTTGGGCCAGAGCGGGTTCAACCAAAGAATTTTATGTTGCCGGGGGAGGCGTATCTCCAATAGCGAATGGTTTGGCAACAGCGGCAGATTGGATGTCTGCGGCTTCCTTTATTTCAATGGCCGGTTTGATTTCTTTTAGTGGGTACGACGGGTCTGTTTATCTAATGGGATGGACTGGTGGTTATGTTTTACTAGCATTGTTATTAGCCCCTTATTTAAGGAAATTTGGAAAGTTTACGGTTCCTGATTTTATAGGTGATAGGTATTACTCTAATATCGCTAGAACGGTTGCTGTTTTTTGCGCTTTGATTATTTCATTCACCTATATCGCTGGACAAATGCGTGGTGTGGGTTTGGTTTTTTCTAGATATTTAGAAGTGGGTATCAATACCGGGGTGCTTATAGGTATGGTGATTGTTTTGTTCTATGCTGTTTTAGGTGGGATGAAAGGAATTACCTACACGCAGGTAGCACAATATTGTGTCTTGATCTTTGCCTTTATGGTTCCTGCTATTTTTATAAGTTTTCAAATGACGGGTAATTTGATACCTCAATTTGGGTTCGGAGCAGAAGCTTCTGATGGTGTTTATTTGTTAGATAAGCTAGATGGTTTGCAAAAAGAACTTGGTTTTCATGAATATACTTCCGGTTCAAAATCAACAATGGATGTGTTTTTTATAACAGCTGCCTTGATGGTTGGTACCGCAGGGCTTCCGCATGTTATTGTTAGATTCTTTACCGTTAAAAAGGTGAGTGATGCAAGAAAGTCCGCAGGTTGGGCTTTATTGTTTATTGCTATACTGTATACTACCGCTCCTGCGATTGCTGTATTTTCAAGGGTAAATCTTATTGAAACAGTGAGTAATAAAAAATATTCTGAATTGCCAGCTTGGTTTGAAAATTGGGAAGTAACTGGTTTGTTGCAATTTGAAGATAAAAATGGTGATGGGTTAGTTCAATATGTTGCTGATGAAAAGAAGAATGAATTAACTGTAGATAGAGATATTATGGTTTTGGCGAATCCAGAGATTGCGCAATTGCCAAACTGGGTAATCGGATTGATAGCCGCTGGAGCGTTGGCTGCTGCTTTGTCTACTGCTGCTGGATTGCTGTTGGTGATTTCAGCTTCTGTATCGCATGATTTGATAAAGAAAATTGTAAAACCCGATATTTCTGAAAGAGGAGAATTAATTGCGGCAAGAATTTCCGCTTTTTTAGCGGTTGTTTTGGCAGGATATTTTGGTGTAAATCCACCAGGTTTTGTAGCAGCAACAGTAGCTTTGGCCTTTGGTTTGGCTGCGGCTTCATTCTTTCCAGCAATAGTTTTAGGAATATTTTATAAGAGGATGAATAAGGAAGGTGCCATTGCTGGTATGGTTATTGGAGTTTTGTTGATGCTGTTCTATATGACCAAATTTAAGTTTGGTTGGTTTGGTGGAGGATCAAAAGAAGATTGGTGGTTTGGGATTTCTCCGGAAGGCTTTGGAACCTTTGCGATGCTTGTGAACTTTTTGGTATCCCTTGTGATTCGAAAATTCACGCCTGCTCCTCCAAATAATGTGCAAGAAATTGTAGAAAATATTAGAATACCATCAGGAGCCGGACAGGCTGTTGATCATTAATTAAAGAATAATATAAATTAAAAAGATATGGTAGATAAAATTCATTCTTATAAAAAATATAAAGAAGATTATATTGAGAGTGTTGAGAATCCTGAAAAATTTTGGGGGGATATTGCTGAAGGGTTTTCTTGGAGGAAAAAATGGGATTCTGTTTTTAAACACGACAAAGAAAATGCTGAAGTAAAATGGTTTGAAGGTGGTAAGTTGAATATTACTGAAAATTGTTTGGATCGTCATTTAGAAAAAAATGGAAATAAAACAGCTATCATATGGGAACCAAACAATCCGGATGAGGAATCTCGTTATATTACTTATCGCCAATTGTACGTGAAGGTTTCTAGGTTTGCGAATGTTTTAAAAAATAATGGTATTAAAAAAGGTGACAGAGTTTGTTTGTATATGCCTATGATTCCAGAATTGACCGTTGCAATGCTTGCTTGTGCTAGAATAGGTGCAGTACACTCCATAGTTTTTGCTGGTTTTTCTTCTTCTGCCTTGTCAAGTAGAATTAATGATTCTGAATGTAAATTATTGATTACGGCTAATGAGGTGTATAGAGGAACAAAGCCTATAAATTTAAAGGCTGTATGTGATGAAGCTTTGGAAGTTAGTCCTTCTATTGAAAAGGTAATCGTATATAGAAGAACAGTGGAGCCTACTGAAATGAAAGAGGGTAGAGATGTGTTTTGGTTTGATGAGCTTCAAAAAATAGAAAATTTTGAATGTGATGCTGAAGAGATGGATGCTGAAGATATGCTATTCATCTTGTATACGTCTGGATCTACAGGTAAACCAAAAGGAATGGTGCATACTACTGGTGGGTATATGGTAGGTTCTACCTATACTTTTCAAAATGTATTTCAATATGAGGAGGATGATATATATTGGTGTACAGCCGATATAGGTTGGATCACCGGACACTCCTATATTATATATGGCCCCTTAGCTGCAGGAGCAACTACGGTAATGTTTGAAGGAGTTCCTTCTTACCCTGATTATGGTCGTTTTTGGGAAATCGTAGAGAAATTAAAAGTGACTCATTTTTACACAGCGCCAACTGCAATTCGCGCATTGGCGAAGCATCCGATTAGTTTGGTAGAGAAGTATGATTTGTCAAGTTTAAAAGTTTTAGGTTCTGTTGGAGAACCTATCAATGAAGATGCATGGCATTGGTATAATGATAATATTGGGAAAGGAACTTGTCCAATTGTGGATACTTGGTGGCAAACTGAGACTGGTGCAATTATGATCTCTGCAATGGCGGGTATTACACCTTTAAGACCAACCTTTGCAACCATGCCTTTACCAGGTGTTCAACCTGCATTGATGGATGAGAACGGAAAAGAAATACTAGATTCTCCTGCTGAAGGTAGATTGGCGATGAAAGCTCCTTGGCCGTCAGTTGCAAGAACTATTTATGGGGATCATCAACGTTATAAGGATACTTATTTTTCTGCTTACGAAGGAATGTACTTTACTGGTGATGGTGCTTATCGTGATGCCATGGGTAACTATAGAATTACGGGTAGAGTAGATGATGTTGTGATTGTATCAGGACATAATTTAGGAACCGCCCCAATTGAAAATGCTATTGATGAGCATTTGGATGTTGTAGAATGTGCTGTTGTTGGGTTCCCTCATGATGTTAAAGGGAATGCTTTGTATGCTTATGTTACAAAAATTGATGAATCAGTCACTTCTGAAGATGACCTGAGAAAAGAAATAAATGATTTGATTCGCGGATCTATTGGTGCAATCGCAAAATTAGATAAAATTCAATTTGTATCTGGACTTCCTAAAACAAGATCAGGTAAAATTATGAGAAGAATTTTAAGAAAAATTGCGAGTAATGATACTTCTAATTTAGGGGATACTTCTACATTATTAAACCCAGAAGTCGTGACAGAGATTATGGACAATGTAATTCTTTAAATTATTCCGATAGAAATAAAAAAAGCTTGAAGATTCCTTCAAGCTTTTTTTTAATAGTTCAATGGGTTAATAAAAAGATCTTTGTATTTCATTTTGCCATCCTTATTTAGTTTGGGTAAGATTTTTAAAAACGCCAACCCTGTAATAAAAGCATCTCCAGCAGCAGTATGTCTATCTTTGGGAGTTATTTTTAATTCTTGAGCAATCTCATCCAACGTGTATTTTTTATTTGGGTCAATTATATTTACTATATGTTTTGAGCGTTTGAATAAGATTCCCGTATCTAAAACGTCATTTTTTAATTTCCCAAGATTATGTCTTTTAAGGGCTCTATTTATAATGCCGATATCAAAGCCTGCATGATGTGCTACAAGTACACTGTTTTTAATATAATCTAGGAATTGTATTAGTGCTTCAATTTCTTCAACTTTTTTAACTTTTTCAGATTTTAAAATTCCGTGAATTTTTACCGTATCCGCTTTAAAAACGCTCTGGTTTAAATATACTTCTAAACCATCTTTGATTAGGATTTTGTTGTCCTTGATGACCGTTGCTCCAATACATAAGATTCTGTCTTCTTTAAAATCAAAACCAGTGGTTTCTGTATCAAAAACAATAAACCTAGTTTCTTTAATAGTACGTTGTTCTTTTGTTTTGAAATGTTCGGAATATCTTTTCCAGAATTCTGGAACTTCCGTTTTATTAAAATTGAAAAAAGGAAATTTCATACTACATCATTTGTTTTAAGTTGAAACGAATAATAAGGAGTTCTTGAATTTCTTTAATCGGCTTAAATGCTCTTTTTAATTTGAGTTTCTCTGTTTTGCTTAGAGATTCTAAGTTGATAAGCTTTCCAGAGTCGTTATTGAGAATTCCTTGTTCTGGAATGCCTACTTTTATAGTTACAGTTAAAACGGCTCATAAATGAATATATTTGAATTATGAGTAAAACAAAAAGATACGACAAGGACTTTAAAATTATGTTAGTTGAGTTAATGCTCTCAGGTCA
>Ga0209223_10005890_pt1 | contig 10659 bp, 9 predicted proteins | sample COG_06_FD_184750 | JGI IMG/M metagenome (GOLD analysis project Ga0209223, IMG submission 184750) | Pelagic Microbial community sample from North Sea - COGITO 998_met_06 (SPAdes) (version 2) | ecosystem: Environmental > Aquatic > Marine > Neritic zone/Coastal water | place: Helgoland, sampling...
CTTTATTTGAGGTCATAGTTTTTGCTCATATAGTGGCGGAGGGAGTGGGATTCGAACCCACGGTGCCGATGAAGGCACGACGGTTTTCAAGACCGTTACAATAAACCAGACTCTGCCATCCCTCCTGATTGCGAACGCTTATTGTATATAGTTTTCAAAGGTTTTCAACAATCGTTTGAAAAGGGTCAAAATAGGTGGTGCGTAGAAAATGCGTAGATTATTTGCCATTAATTCCACGCATAAACGATTTAAGAACCCTTAACGTTTGATATGTCCATTGTTGGCAAGTATGAGGATATATCAACCTGCTCTTGCTCAATCATGTGGGCATATATGCCAAGAGTTATGTTTGCATCAGCATGACCCAATCTATTGGCTACTTGAATCAATGGGAAGCCTTTCATGAGCAGATTAGAAGCATGGGTATGTCTTAGACCATGAAGGCTATTAGCTATGTCACAGGCTTTAAAAACCTTCTTCATTCTTTGCGACCAAGAAGTAATTGGTGTGTTCTTCTCTGAATCTATTAGGTAAGGAAAAAACCAACCTGTATTAAACTTTTCGTTAAGTAGAAACCACTCAATCAAATAGGTTCTATAAGTTTTAATTTCAGAAACCAAATAGAAGGCTGCGATTTCTTTTTGTTTCTAGATTATGGCAAGATAAGTCAACCGTATTTATAAGTAGGAGTTATGTCAGGATTTATGGGTAGACTTGGATTAGTTATTCATTGGATTGGATTAATTGCAACTTGTTTTATGCTTGTTTTTTCTTTTTTAGACCAAAGTCAGGATGAGTTAATTATTCATCTAATTGCATCTAGTTTTCCAATTCTTATTGGCTGGATGTTTAGAGTTTTGTTGGTAGGTAAATGCAAATTGCTTCCATGGGAGACATTATGAAAAAACTATTACTTATCCCCCTTTTAATTATTGGTTGCTCAGGGCTAACTGCGGATGCAACATCATATCTAAAAGAAACTATTTCGTTCCCTTCAAAGAATATTTTAGGGATTGAAAATCTTTTTAATGATGATCTTAACAAGCAAGAAAGTTTAGAAGTTTTTGGCGTCCTACATTTCCCCAATAACTATAATGCAGCTCAGGCTTATCCTGTAATTGTTGCCTCTCACGGATCATCAAATTGGAGAGAGCATCATTTACAGTACATCGAGCAAATGCGACAAGCTGATTTTATAGTTTTTGCTATGCATCCTTTTGACTCTAGGGGAGTCAATAGCACAGTCGGCAATCAGATGAATGTTACTAGCGAAACAATGATTTACGAAATGGCTATGTCATTAAATCTATTATGGGATGACCCAAGGTTTGATAACACCAAAATTTATTCTGCAGGCTGGAGCTTGGGTGGCACAGCAGCTCTTTTCAATGCATGGGTGCCGCTGCAACAAGCTTTAAATAAACCAGGGGCTTCATATGCAGGCTATCTCTTATGGTACCCAGGATGCTTAGCTTTGCCTGATAATAATGACTGGGACAGTGATGTCTTTCAAATTTACATGGGGGAGGAGGATAACTATGTGCCACCAGAACCTTGTGTTGAGCTAGTATCTGAGATTAATAGTGGTGGTGGGAATGCTAACATTACACTCTATCCTCGCTCCTTTCATTCATTTGATGGACCCAATCCATTGCGTCTGAATCCGGATGCCTATAGCTGGAATAATTGTAAATTTAAACTCAACGCTGTGACCAAGAAAGTTTATGATCCAAATAATATTAACTTAAAGTTTTCTGATCCAGCAGCTAGAGTATCCGCCTATAGGAGTTGCGCTGTTAAAGGAGAAGTTATGGTTGGATTTAATCCGAAATATAAGAACTCCGCATTTGATGCATTGGCAAATCTCTTGCCTACTCTTCGATAAGGTAGGAATAGTTACCACCTCTAGAAGACTAAAACTCGTAAATACGGCGAATAGCAAACCTCTGGCTCTACAACAAGAAAGCAGTATCCAACCTGCTCAGTGCATTACTCCAGAAGAACCTATACTATATAAACAAGAGCTTCAGAGCATCTAGGTTCTTTGCCAAGATAGACTATGGGTAATTAGAAATGACAAGCTATTCTTAGTTAGTTGTATATTTGATTAAGGTAATTTCAACAATGCGTAGAAAATGCGTAGATTACGCGTAGATTTATCTTTTATTACACTTTAAGACGATTTAGCGTTCGTTATGAAGCTTATAAATTAGGTATCTAAAGAGTAATAAGAAGTAGTAAATGGATAGATTTGACGTTTCAAGACCGTTACAATAAACCAGACTCTGCCATCCCTCCTGTGTCTGAAACGCTATTTTATAGGCTTTGTAGCTAAATGCAATATCTTTAATTTAACCTCTAAATTTGACAATCCGTAGATAATTTAGAGATTAGTTTTAAGAGATTTTCCTATAGTTCAATTATTTCAACAGGCCCAATATTTAAATTTTTAATGTCTTCTTCAATTATTGATAAATCACCAACAATAACCCAAGTCCATGAGTTAGGATCAATATATTTTTTAGCTGCAAGTCTAACTTCATCAAGGGTAACTGCATTTCTTTCATCTGCTAAAGTATTTAAGTAATTAAAATCTCTTTCATTGGTAACAATATTTTCAATCCCACCCATTAAGGCACCAAGAGTTTCATATTGACCTGGCAATCTAAGAGTCCTAGCGCGCTTGGTCTTATCTAATTCATCTTCATTTACTGGAGTTACATTAAGATAATTATCATACTCTTTAAGAATTTCTTGAATTGACTCAACTGTCTTGTCAGTTTGAACTGGAGCTCGAACCACTAATAGTCTTTGTCCTTTAGAACTGCTAATGCCAGCTCTAGCTCCGTAGGACCAGCTCTTATCTTCTCTAAGATTCATATTCAATCTTGATGTAAAGCTTCCAGCAATTGCATAGTTTGCATAATCAATAACAATATCATCATCAGAGTTAGTTGGAGGTAATAATTGACCAGCAGTAATATATGACTGAATAGCCCCAGGTTTATTTAGAAGATAAACTCTTGGTTTTTTTTGTTTACTAACATTCTCTAGAACTAGAGAAATAGTATCATTATTTGAACTCCAGTCTGAGAACTTCTTATTAAGAGTATTAACTGCTTCATTCAATGAGATATCACCAACAATAATAAAAGATGCATCTCTTGGATTTGTTAGTTTTTGATGCATATTTATAAGATCATCTCGAGTTAAATTTGAAATAGTTTCTTTATTTCCCATGCTGGATGGATTTCCATATGGATGATCTTCACCATATATGAGAGGTCTTATAGACATGCTAGCCATAGATGCAGGACTATTAAGCGACTGCTCTATTCTTGCTAGCCATTGATTTTTTACTCTATCTATTTCAGTTTGTTTAAAGACTGGATTTAATAAACCCTCTTTAAAGAGATCTAATGTTTTTTCTAGATTAATCTTTAATGATGATAATGAAGCATAAGTTGTATCGAGTGATGACCCAAAACCAATTCCAGAGCCAAGGCTATTTAAAATTTCATTAAACTCTAATGCATCATACTTTTTAGTTCCCTCATCCATCATGCTCATTGTAAAATTCACATATCCTCTTTCTTGTATATTCTCTACTGCATAGCCACCATCAAACATGACTTGCATTTGAACTATTGGGAGGTCATTTCTTTCAAGAACATAAACTTTTGAACCATTAGCTAACTCACCAACTTGAATTTCTGGAAAAGAAAAATTTATATTATCTGTTGGATAAGGTACGCCTTTTGATCTATCAATTTTTGATTGTGAAACAGTTGTTTTTTGTTCAGGCTTTATTGTTAATACATAATCACCATTTGAAAGCCATTCTTTTGCTACATCTCTAACCTCGGATTTTGATAAACCCATGTAAGTTTCATAATCTGATTTAAAATAACCTGGATCTCCATAAAAGGTTTCATAAGTTGCCAATATGTCTGACTTACCTCCAAACCCACCAATTCTTTGAAGCCCATTAATTAAACCAGAGACTGTGGAAACTTTTGCACTTTTAAGAGCTTTATTGTCAGGTCCTGTTTGAAGATATTTTAGCAAAGTTGCATCTAGAACTTTTTCTACCTCATCAACTGATGAAGTTGTTGAAACATCTGCTGAAATAACAAATAACCCACCTATTTCTCTTCCATAATAATAAGCAGAAACACTTGTGGCTAAAGAATTTTTGTAAACAAGATTTTGATAAAGCGGGCTATTCTTGTTACCTGCTATTGTTGAAGCAACAAGCTCAAGAGCAGAACTTTCCAATGTTCCTGACTCTGGGACATTCCATACCTTCATAACTCTTGTTTGAGGAACCTTATCAAAAATAACTTCTCTCTTAGATTCTGATCTTTTAGCTATCCATTTTTTTGGCTTAGGCAAATTTGGTCCTGATGAAATATCACCAAAATATTCTTGAGCTTTTATTTTTGCTGTTTCTAAATCAATATCTCCAGCTAAAACTAGTACAGCATTATTTGGTCCATAATAGTCTTTAAACCACTGCTTAACATCATCCATGGTAGCTGCATTAAGATCATCCATAGAACCTATAACTGACCATGAATAAGGATGTCCTATTGGATAAGCTGATTTAGAAATAGTATTCCATGTCATTCCATAAGGCTGATTTTCGCCCTGTCTTTTTTCGTTTTGAACAACACCTCTTTGTTCATCAAGTTTTTCTTGAGTTATAACTCCTAAAATATGTCCCATTCTTTCAGATTCCATCCATAGAGCGAGATCAAGAGCATTAGTTGGAACATTTTGGAAATAATTAGTTCTATCATTACTAGTTGTTCCATTCTGATCGGTTGCACCAATTTTTTCAAAAGGTTCAAAATATTCATTATTGTAATTTTCTGTTCCATTAAACATCAAATGCTCAAATAGATGTGCGAATCCTGTTTTTCCAACATTTTCGTTTTTTGAGCCTACGTGATACCAAATATTAACAGCAACCATAGGAACTTTTCTATCTTCATGAACGACGACTGTTAAGCCATTATTAAGAGTAAATTTTTTATACTCAATGTCAGGTATTGGAAGATCATTAGCTTTCATTACAGAAACACTAAAAATAAATAAAAATGAAAATAGAATTTTAAATTTCATATATACCTCAAAGAAAAAATGCTTATTATAAAAAAGCTATCGAATATTATATGCCATTGAATAGTTATTTGTCTTTTTTAAGTTTTTTATAATTTAATCTCACAAGATTAACTGTAAGCAAGTTTTATCACATAGACAAATAGAACTAGAGCAAGACATCCATAAACAACCCAACTAAACCAATTATTCATTTGTGTTCCTTTTTAAATTGAAATTAATAACCTGCAGCCTGGCCATCTTTTCGAGATTCTGAAGCACCATAATAAATACCATCTTTAAGCATAATTGCTTGATAGCCGCCAAATAATCCTTTCTGATTTCCAATATTATGACCATATTTTTTTAAGTCATTTTGTATATTTAAATCAAATCCACTTTCAAGATTTACCAACCCTCCATCAGTCATAATTTCATCAGTTGGCTGACTCGATCCAGTATGAACTATTCTTGCAACATCTCCGGCAGCCTGAAGATTTAAATCAAAATCAATTAAGTTGATAACAATTTGAGCATGTGCCTGTGGTTGTGTTCCCCCACCCATAACTCCAAAACTTACAAAAGGCTTATTATCTTTGGTAATAAATGCTGGAATTATTGTATGGAAAGGCCTTTTACCTCCTTCTAAGGCATTGGCATGATTAACATCTAAGCTAAAAAGCTCACCTCTATCCTGAAGCATAAATCCTGTATTTGGTGGAACCATTCCTGAGCCCATACCTCTATAATTACTCTGAATTAATGAAACCATATTGCCGTATTTATCGGCTGTTGTTAAATATATAGTATCGCCATCTTTTAAAACTCCAGCATCTACAGACAGCATTGATTTTTTTGAATCTATAAGCTGCATTCTTTTGTGAGCATAGTCTTTCGATATCAAATAACTAATATCGATTTTATTAAAATTTGGGTCTGCATAGTATTTTGCTCTATCTTCGAAAGCGAGTTTTTTAGCCTCAACAAAGTGATGAATATAATCACTACTAAATAACCCCATATTTTTAATATCATAATTTTCTAATATATTTAAAATCTGAAGAGCTGCTATTCCTTGACCATTGGGTGGTAATTCCCATACGTCATAACCTCTATAGTTAGTAGAAACAGGCTCAACCCATTCAGCATGATAGTTTGCTAAATCAGACGTTGATAAAAATCCACCTTGCTCTTTAATAAAATCAGCCATTAATTTAGCAATATTGCCTTCATAAAAGCTTTTACGTTTTGATTTAGATATTTCTTCAAGAGTATTGGCAAGTTGCGGATTTTTAAATAAATCACCTTTGCTTAAAATATTATTATCTGGCATCCAGACGTCTTTAAAGTTTGGATATGACTTAAAGCGCTCAGAAGAAGATTTTAAATAGAAAGCTATGGTTTCAGTAATTGGGAATCCATTTCTTGCATAATTAATTGTTGGTGTGAATAAGTCTTTGAACTTTACTGATCCAAACCTTTCATGTAATTTTATCCATCCATCTACAGCACCTGGAACAGTAACTGGCAATGGTCCGTAAGATGGTATTTTAGTTAGATTATTATCTTTAAAGTAATCTATAGACAATGATTTTGGTGCAGGGCCACTAGCATTTAAACCATATAATTTTTGTGAATCTGCATCCCATAAGATTACAAATAAATCACCACCAATGCCATTCCCAGTAGGCTCCATTAAACCTAATGCGATATTTGCAGCAATTGCAGCATCTATAGCATTACCACCGTTCTTTAAAATATCTAAACCTATTTGAGTAGCTAAAGGATGACTTGTAGCAACCATTCCATTTTGAGCAATAACCTCAGAACGACTTACGAAATCTTTTCCTGAAACTCTATCAAATGAATAAACATCCAGGGAAATAGTTAAAAACAGTAGTAAGTAAGTTTTTATTTTCATAAAAAGTATTTAAATTAAATAGAATCTAATTTTGCCACAAGCGCAGATCAATAAGAAAGAATTAATTATTGATATAAAAAAGGGACTATAAAAGCCCCTTTTAAAAAGTAAGACTTATTTTGCCGTATAAAATTGCTCACATACTTCAAATTGATCATTTACAACTTCATCTATCAATGATGTCACCTCTCTAAAAGTCACTCCCCATTGTGCTCCAGCCATATAGTCATCTATTACAGCTCCATGTGTATCTACATTTGATGTAATTGATTTTAAATATACAGTGTCTGCTTCATAAGTTCCGCCACCCAACGCAGAGTACAAACCATTCATAAATGTATCATGACCTGCATTTTGTATTTCTTTTTCTAATTTAACTAAACCTTGAATAAAGAGTGGCATATTTGCTGATGAAACCTTAATTCTCATAGCTCTCTCATAACCTGGATCTAATCTAGCAAATGGCTTAAGTGGAATCCATGTAGCTCCATATTTAAATTCACGCATCTCAGACATTTCTTTGGGAGCCTTGCTTGGATCATATTTACTAGCTCCTTTTATGGCACTGGTAACATCTGAAAATGCACTCCACATCATGAGCTGACCAGTATAATCTCTACCAGAAATAGTTTCACAATATCCTGCTGCGTCTGCACCAATTGCTTCATATAGTGCTGTATTAGATTTAACAGATTCAATATATTTTGCAGTATCTTTGGCGGCAACCATTACTGTTGTAAAAGCTCCCTCTGCTGCAATTGGTAAGTTAAAGAACATAATAAATGCTATAAATAATTTTATTTTATTCATAATTTTTTTCCTCAAAATAATAATTAATGAGTATTTAATATACCTAAATAATTTATCATATCCAAATAGAATAATTAATTTTGTTTAAGTTCTTCAAGAATTTTCATTGATTCCTTTAATTTTAATTCTTCATCTTTAATATCATTAATTCGTGCATTAATATGATTTATTAAATCCTCAGATTTTTTATTATTGTTTAAAGCTTCTAGAATTTTAGCCATGACTTCATTATTTTTATCTGTAAGCATTTCTATAAGTGAGAAAAATTAAAAAATTTTAAAGTCTTTGGAATGAAGTAAGTTATAAATAAGGAAAAAATTAAACCAAGAATATATACAACGATAAAATCAAAGAAACCTTGTGAATCAAAGCTCTTTGCTAAACTTGTAGTTGCAAGCATTGCAATGAATACCATTCCTATACTTATTAAAGATAAAATAAAATTTGTTACTGAGTTGTCTTTTAGCGAAAGTAAAGAAAATCCTAAAAACCACCCCATCATTGCTCCCAATGACCAAATACTTAATTCATGCCCTTGGTGAGTTGGATAAAAATTAAATGCTATTGATTGAAATAATAATATTAAAATAACTATTAGAGACTTGTTTGAATGATTAAAAAGATTATATTTGATGCTTAAGTGCCATATACCTAAAATAAATAAACCTACTGTTAAGCCAAGCGCTATATCTTCCAAATCATGAACACCCAAATAGAGTCTGCTAAAACAGATTAAAAATATTAATATTACAGCACCAATTGTGGTCCACTGATTTTTTAATTCATAAGCTAATAGTCCCCAAAGCGTAACTGCAATTTGTGCATGTCCACTTGGAAGGCCATAAGAAGTTCCAACTTGTGGATCAAGCATAAATTCAATTGCTGGTCTTGGGTCTTGAAAATAATCTTTTAAAAAACTATTTATTATTCCTGATATGAATAACAACATTGCAACGCGCGTAAATCTAGCAGCTGACCAATAGTAATATCCAAAAGAAATAAACATTATTAAAAAAATTGGATATCCCATCAATGTTATAACTTCAAAAATAGGTGTTAAAAAAGGACTTCGTATTGATTCAACCCAGCTTAGATTATTCCAAATATTCATATAAAGATTATGAGCTAGTTTCACTTATAAAAACAATGATAATGCCTTGAATATAAGTCTTTATTAAACCATTATATTTAAATGAGTAATTTTAAAATTAATATAGTAATTTGTATGCTTCTTGTTTCGTGCTCTAGTGACTCTACTAATGATCTTAGTCTTGAAGAACTTCAAAGCTCAAATGCTAAAATTTTAAAAACTAGAGTTATAGATGGTTATATATCAGGCGCAAATATTTATATTGATATGAACTGGAACTTTGTTCAAGATATTAATGAGCCTTCTGCTTACGAAGATATTGAAAATCAAGAGTATTGGTTTGAAGAAGATGATTTTTCTGGAATTAATGATTGGTCTATTGCTTGCTCACAAGCAAGGCCTAGAGTTGCAGAGATACCTGTTGGAGCTATAGATGCTGACAGGGGAAATGTAGAAAACGCTTATGAAATGTTTTATTTTCCATATTTTAATCAAGGTGATTCAGGAGAACAGGGAGAATATCGTGCGAATGTGACCCCTCTCACATCACTTTTTCTATCATATGTTACGAATACCATTGGCAATGAAGTTATAGAGGATGTTAATGGCTGTAATGAAATATCGAATGCTATTGGTTTAAAAGTTATTGATAGAGTTGCTGCTGTAATGCAAGATTTACAAAATAAATTTAATATTGACCCTTTACTCTTCTATAGTGATTTTATAGCCTCAGAAAATCAAGAACTTCAGAACTATGGTCAATTAATAGCTAACTTTCTTCAATTAATTTATAAAGCAACAAATATTCTTGAGAATGAATATAACATTGATATGAGCTCTCAGCTAGATAGAGAACTTATTAATACCATCCTTTCCCAAGAAGATTTTACATCAACTACATTTTCTATAATTTCAGAAACTGATTACGAAATTCTAGATGACGGTTATAGAAAATCTTATTTTTATTCTTTTTACGATATTAGAGCAAGTCAATCAGGGCAATTGTTAAATGATAATGGTGATGAAATTGAATTAAATATTGAGAATCTTAAATCTAATTCAGATTTTAGTATAAGAGAATTTTTATTTAGCGTTAACCCTGTTTTTGGAAATACTAAAGTAGCTTTTGAGTATAGTGAATCAGATTCTGATAATCCATATAGGCATATTGATTTTGGACTCTTTACTGAAACAAGTGAGCTAACAAGATACAGAGAAGATGTCTTATCAAGAGGCATTATGTTTCTTCCAGAAAAGACTGATGAAATTAGAGAAATATTTAATATAGATTTAAGTAATCAAAATAATAGTTATTTTGATGAAGATCTTCAAAGAATTTTTGTTTCAAGAGATGCTTCAGAGCTTGAAGATATTTTTTTAGATCTTAATAAAGTTAAAACAATAATTAGTGAATTTAGTGATAATCACTATTTGCTATATGAAAATGATTATCAACAATTTTATAATCAAAGCTGGCGTTACTATGAAGAAAGAAAAGATTCTGGTATATCTATAGAGTGCTATGAAGTTGAAACTAATACAACAACTTCTGGTATAGATGGGTATGAGTTATGTTTATCAAATTTAGAGCAATAGTTAATTTTTCGTATTGCCGTTATAACGAATTAATTGCTGATAAAAAATGATCACTAAATGTGTTTTAATTCGATGCTATCACACATTAATATTTTGTTATGATTATAAATAATTGGAGTAATAATGAGTTATAAAATTA